>Ga0209208_10000676_pt1 | contig 45540 bp, 49 predicted proteins | sample S1TSphfallax_3_FD_187694 | JGI IMG/M metagenome (GOLD analysis project Ga0209208, IMG submission 187694) | Host-associated microbial communities from peat moss isolated from Minnesota, USA - S1T2_Fd - Sphagnum fallax MG (SPAdes) (version 2) | ecosystem: Host-associated > Plants > Peat moss >...
CGGCGGTGGCGGCGGCCGACGCCGCGGTGGTCGTGGCTGAGTCCAAGCGCCAGTTCGTCTACGGCTTGCATGCGGTCGCGGCCGTGGTGGCCCGCGCACCCGAACGCGTACTCGAATTGTGGCTGGCGCAGGCGCGCGAGGATCAGCGGGTGCGCCATCTCGACGAAGCGGCACGCGCCGTCGGCTTGCGCGTCACCTCGGCCGCTCCCGGCGCGCTCACCAAGCTGGTCGGCGAGGTCTCGCACCAGGGCGTGGTCGCGGCGGTGCGGCCGCTGCCGCCGTGGACCGATGACGAACTCCTGGCCGGCGTCGATCGCTGGACGGAGCCGCCGTTCCTCCTGGTCTTGGACGGGGTCACGGATCCACACAATCTCGGGGCCTGCCTGCGAACCGCCGAGGCGGCGGGCGTGCACGCCGTGGTGATCCCCCGCGATCGCTCGGCGACCGTCGACGGCGTCGTCCGCAAGGTCGCGGCAGGGGCCGCCGAATCGGTGCCGGTCGCGAGCGTGACCAACCTGGCCCGAACCCTGGATGCCCTGAAGGAGCGCGGGATCTGGGTCGTGGGCACCGACGGGGCGGCCGAGCAGACCCTGTTCTCGGCCGATCTCAAGCGCTCGCTGGCGCTCGTTCTCGGCGCCGAGGGCGACGGCATGCGGCGTCTGACCCGCGAGCGCTGCGATTTTCTCGTCAAAATCCCCATGGCGGGGCAGGTCGAATCGCTGAACGTCTCGGTCGCGGCGGGCGTCGCCCTCTTCGAGGCGCGGCGCCAGCGCCTTGCACGGGGCTGACCCGCGGGCCGATGCGCCCCGGGGGCCGTTCGGTTGACCCGATCCGGACGAGCGCGTATCCTTCGCGCTCGTTTTCGCCGGCCGTCCGGCATCACTCCTTGCCTCACCGCTCGCAACGGGAGGCTAAAACCGTAGGGAGCCTACAATGCGACATTATGAAATCGTGCTCCTGGTCCATCCGGATCAGAGCGAGCAGGTGCCTGCGATGGTCGAACGCTACAAAGGCATCATCAGTGCCGGTGGTGGGTCCGTGCATCGCTTCGAGGACTGGGGCCGGCGCCAGCTGACCTTCCCGATCTCCAAGGTGCACAAGGCGCACTACGTGCTCCTGAACGTCGAAATCGACCAGAAGACGCTCGACGAGTTGAACAGTTCGTTCCGTTTCAGCGACGCCGTGCTGCGTCATCTCGTCGTCAAGCTGGACGAGGCCGTGACCGAGCCGTCGCCGATGGCGCGGGCTCCGGATGAGAACGCCCGTCGTCATGACGACTTCGACGACGGCGACGACGACGATCTGCCCCTCGGCGGTCGTTGATCGTCGCGTTCGCAAAACCAAAGAATTCAGGAGTTCACGATGGCACGTTTTTTCCGCCGCAAGAAGTTTTGCCGCTTCACCGCCGACGACGTCAAGCAGATCGACTACAAGGATCTGGCGACGCTCAAGAGCTACATCACCGAGACCGGCAAGATCGTTCCCAGCCGCATCACGGGCACCCGCGCGCATTACCAGCGCCAGTTGCAGCTCGCGATCCGTCGCGCGCGGTTTCTGGCCCTGCTCCCCTACACCGATCAGCACTGAGACGGTAGCAAGCCATGGACATCATTCTTCTTCAGAAGGTTGCGAACCTCGGCCAGATCGGCGATCGCGTCAAGGTAAAGTCGGGTTACGCGCGTAATTTCCTGGTTCCGACGGGCAGGGCGACGGTCGCGACCGCGGCCAATATCGCTCAGTTCGAAGCGCAGCGCGCCGTCCTCGAAGCGAAGGCGCACGAGGAGCTGAAACAGGCCGAGGCGCGCGCGCTGCAGTTCGAGAACTTCAAGCTCGAGCTCAAGGCGAAGGCTGGGACCGAGGGCAAGCTGTTCGGCTCGATCGGCACCGCCGATATCGCCGAGGCGGCGGTCAAGGCCGGGCATCCGATCTCGCGGGCCGAGGTGCGCATGCCCACGGGTCCGATCCGCTCCACGGGAGACCACCAGGTTCAGCTGCATCTGCACACCGACGTGGACGTGACGCTGACCGTCACGATCGTCGCCGAAGAATAGCGCCCGCACCCGCCGCTCAAGGCCCCAGGGACTTGGCCAGCCGCGCAGGCAATCGTTCGTCGGGGATCGTCGGCGACGGCCTGCGCCTCCCGCCGCACTCCATCGAAGCCGAGCAGTCCGTGCTCGGCGGTCTCATGCTCGACTCCGCGGCCTGGGACCAGATCGCCGATCGCGTCGTCGCCGAGGACTTCTACCGCAACGACCATCGCCTGATCTTCGACGCCGTCGCGGGCTTGATCGAGCGGAGTCAGCCCTGCGACGCCGTCACCCTGTCCGGACACCTCGAGAGTCAGGGGTTACTCGACCAGGTCGGCGGACTCGCGTATTTGGGCTCCCTCGCGCGTGACACGCCGACCGCCGCGAACATTCGCGCCTATGCGGACATCGTGCGCGAGCGCTCGATCCTGCGACAGCTCATCACCGCCGGCAATCTGATCGCGGGCAGCGCCCTCGAGCCCGAGGGCCGGGAGGCGCGCGAGATCGTCGACGAGGCGGAGCGCGCGGTCTTCGAGATCGCCGAACGCGGTTCGCGCGGCAAGGTCGGCTTCGTGCCCGTCAAGAGCGTGCTGCCTGGCGTCGTCGATCGGATCGACGAGCTCTATCATTCGGAAGGCAAGATGACCGGCATTCCGACCGGCTTCAAGGTGCTCGACGAGATGACCTCGGGCCTGCAGCCCGGCGATCTGATCATCATCGCGGGCCGTCCCTCGATGGGCAAGAGCACGCTGGCGGTCAACATCGCCGAGAACGCCGCGCTGGGCTCGAACATGTCGGCCGCGATCTTCAGCATGGAAATGTCGGCCGAATCGCTGACCTTGCGCATGATCTCCTCCCTGGGCCGGATCAACCAGGGCAATCTGCGCTCGGGCCGTTTGAACGAAGACGATTGGCCGCGCATCGATTCGGCGATGACGCAGCTGTCGGGAGCGCGGATCTTCATCGACGAGACGCCGGCCCTGACGCCGACCGAAGTGCGGGCGCGTGCCCGCCGCCTGAAGCGGGAGCGCGGACTCGATCTCGTCGTCGTCGACTATCTGCAGCTCATGCAGGTGTCCGGCACGAAGGAGAATCGCGCGACCGAGATCTCCGAGATCTCCCGTTCGCTGAAGGCGCTCGCCAAGGAGCTCAAGGTTCCGGTCATCGCCCTGTCCCAATTGAACCGCGGCGTCGAGCAGCGCGTCGAGAAGAAGCCGGTGATGTCGGATTTGCGCGAATCGGGCGCGATCGAACAGGACGCGGACGTCATCCTGCTGATCTATCGCGAAGAGGTTTACGAGCCGAACACGACGCGCAAGGGCATCGCCGACATCATCATCGCCAAACAGCGCAACGGCCCGACCGGTGACGTGCAGCTCACCTTCCTCGGTCAGTACACGAAATTCGAGAACTTCGCGCCGGAGTCGTATGCCGAGGGCGTGTTCAGGTAATCTTGAGATCTGAACTGACCCGTCGGAGCGTTCGCCTTGCTGCGTTTTTTCGAAACCCTGGTCCCGCCGCATCCGGATGGCGCGCCGGAGCCGATGCCGAGCGGATTTTTTCCCTTCGTCTGGGCCTGCACGCGCGGTATGCGCGGCCACATCCTCGCGATGACGCTGTTCACGACGGCGATCGGCGCGTTCGAGGCCCTGCTGTTCTCGATCCTCGGGCACCTCGTCGACTGGCTGGCCAAGGTGCAGCCCAGCCTCCTATGGACGACGCAGCGGGCGCACCTGCTCGAGCTCGCCGGCGTGCTCGCCGGCAGCACGCTGCTGATCGCGCTACAGAGCTTCATTCGGCGCCAGACGCTCGCCGGCAACTTCGCGATGCGCCTGCGCTGGGACTTTCACCGCAACATGCTTGCGCAGAGTCTCTCCTTCTATCAGGACGAGTTCGCCGGTCGGGTGGCGACCAAGGTCATGCAGACGGCGCTCGCGGTGCGCGACACCTGGATGATCCTCGCGGACATCCTCGTCTATGTCGTGATCTATTTCGTGACCATCGTGCTGGTCGCGGGGGATTTCAGCCTCTGGCTGCTGTGGCCGTTCCTGATCTGGCTGGGCTTCTACGCGATTTCCGTCTGGTATTTCGTGCCGCGGCTGGCCGCCGTCGGCAAGTCGCAGGCCGACGCGCGTTCGATGATGACGGGTCGTATCACCGATGCCTACACGAACATCGCGACGGTCAAGTTGTTCTCGCACACCCAGCGCGAGAGCGAGTATGCCCGCAGCGCCATGAGCGAGTTCCTGGTGACGGTCTACCGCCAGATGCGCATGGTCACAGGGTTCGAGATCGTGAATCACGCGCTCAGCATGGGACTGATCATCGGGACGGCCGGCGTGACGCTCTGGCTCTGGGCACACGGTTCGCTCGGAATCGGCGCGGTCGCCGCATCGACGGCCATGGCATTGCGGCTCAACGGCATTTCGCACTGGGTCATGTGGGAGGTGGCGAGTCTGTTCGAGCAGATCGGCACGGTGCAGGATGGCATAGGCACGCTGGCGAGTCCGCCGTCGATCGTCGATCGTCCCGATGCGCCGGCCCTGCGGGTGGAGCGCGGAGAGATCCGCTTCGAGCAAGTGAGCTTCGCCTACGGCAAGGCGCCGGTCGACGGTGAACGGCCGGTCATCGACCGGGTCAGTCTCACGATACGACCCGGCGAGAAGATCGGCCTCGTGGGCCGCTCCGGCGCCGGCAAGAGCACGATCGTGAATCTGCTGCTGCGCTTCTATGATTTGCGCCAGGGCCGCATCTTGATCGACGGGCAGGATATCGCGCAGGTCACCCAGGACAGCCTGCGTGCCAATATCGCGATGGTCACGCAGGACACCTCGCTGCTGCATCGTTCGGTGCGTGACAATATTCTGTACGGCCGCCCGGATGCGAGCGAGGCGGAAATGCTCGCGGCGTCGCGACGCGCCGAGGCGCATGGTTTCATCGTGTCGCTCAGCGATGCGAAGGGCAGGCTGGGGTACCAGGCGCACGTCGGTGAACGCGGGGTCAAGCTCAGCGGCGGTCAGCGGCAACGTATCGCGATCGCGCGCGTCATGCTCAAGGACGCTCCGATCCTGCTGCTCGACGAGGCGACCAGCGCGCTCGACAGCGAGGTCGAGTCCGCGATCCAGGAAAGCTTGTACCGCCTCATGGAGGGCAAGACGGTCGTCGCGATCGCGCATCGTCTCTCGACGATCGCAGCGATGGATCGACTCGTCGTGCTCGACAAGGGGCGGATCGTGGAGGAAGGTTCCCATGAACAGCTGATCAACCAAGGGGGGCTCTATGCCCGCCTGTGGGCGCATCAAACGGGCGGCTTTCTGGGGGAGGAAACGGACGAGCCGCAGCGCGACCGCAAGCTGGAGATCAGCTGAAACCTTAATCGGTATTGAGGGTTTTCCGTAATGGAAATCCCTTATCGACTCTGGGGTGGTGCGCCGCATAATGCACCATGCATCGTGCCACGGACGGAGCCGACCCGGATCTGACGCTTTGCGCACGCGAGCCGATCCACCTGCCCGGAGCAATACAGCCGCACGGCGCGCTGCTCGTGGCCTCCGCGGATCGGCACTGCGTCACGCACGCGAGCGCCAACCTCGCCGCCATTCTCGGAATCGAGGCTCTCGCGGCCCTCGATCGCCCGCTACCGGAGGTCTTGGGGACGGAAGCTTGCGAGAGCCTCCTCGGCGCCGGCCTCGACGAGACCAATGCCACGGGTCTCACCTACACGCGCGTTCGCTCCGCTTCCGCCGCGCTCACCATGCGCTCGTTCCGGTCCGAGGACCGAATCTGCATCGACCTCGAACCGGTGCGCCCCGAGAGCTGGCAGAGACCGCCCCTGTGGGCCGCCCAGACCGTTCTGGACTCTTTTCGCGCTGCGCAGGGGGTCGTCGAATTGTGCCGGCTGGCGGTCGTCGGTCTGCGAGCGGTCACCGGTTATGACCGGGTCATGGCGTACCGATTCGGCGCGGATGGCCACGGCGAGGTGATCGCCGAGGACTGCGCGCCCCTGCAGCCCTATCTCGGGCAACGTTACCCCGCCTCGGACATTCCCTCGCAGGCGCGCCAGCTGTATCTGCGCCAACGCGTCGGCGTGATCGTGGATTCGAGCTACGAACCCGTGCCTTTGCTGGCGGCGGAGGGCGCGCGCAATCGGGCGCCGGTGGATCTGACCTCGAGCACGCTGCGCAGCGTCTCCCCCGTGCACCGCCAATTCATGCGCAACATGCAGACCGTGGCGAGCATGACGATCGGCCTCGTCAGCCCGAGCGCCTCCGGTGCGCCGGAGCTTTGGGGCATGCTCGTCTGCCATCATTTGTCGCCCCGCCATGCGAGTGCCGAGCTACGCGCGCTGGCCAACGTGATCGGCGACGTCGTTTCCCTGCTGCTGCATGCTCAAGGCATCGCCGAGATCCACGCACTGCGGGAACGTCGCGATGCTACATTGCATGCGCTGCTGGCCGGCCTCGGGACTTCCGCGCCGCTGCTCGAGACGCTGGCGTCGATGAGCGAGGACTTGCTGCGCCTCGTGGACGCGAGCGGCGCGGTGATCCGGGTGCACGGTAGCCGGTGTCATATCGGCAGCACACCGAGTCCGGAACTCGCCGACGCCATGTTCGCCGCGGTACGCGGCGCCAACCAGCGCGAGGTGATCGGTGTCGAAGACCTTGGCATCCGCCATCCGCAGTTCGACGCCGAGGCGACCCACTTCAGCGGGGCATTGCTGTTGCCGCTGGGGGAGGGGGGCATCGGTGGCGCTGACGAGGAGGCCTGGGATGCAATCCTCTGGTTCCGTCCCGAACAGGCACTCACGATCACCTGGGGCGGCGACCCGACCACATCCCTCGAACCCAACCCGGTCACGGGGATGATCTCGCCGCGCTCCTCGTTCGCAGCCTGGCAGCAGATCGTGCACGGGCACTCGAGGGCTTGGTCACCCGCGGACCTGTCGCTGGCCGAGGAATTGCGCCAGGGCATCGAAATGGAGATATCGCGGCGAACCAAGCTGTCGCTCGATCTGTTCGATCGCATCTTCGAGTCCTCTCCGACGGCGCTCGTCCTGCTCGGCCGCCGCGGCGAGATCAAGATGCTCAATCGCGAGGCCGAACGCCTATTCGGCTACGATCGGGCCGAACTGCAGTCGCGTCCCTTCGAGTGCGTGGTGCCGCGTCGGCTGCATGGGCCGCAAACGCTCGACGCACGGGCTTTCTTCGAGTCACGCGATCCGGTGATTCGCCGCCGCGACGGCGTCGAAGTGCCGATCCAGGTTGCGCTCAGTCAAATCGGTCCCGCAGAGCTCGGTGGGGAACCGATGCTGCAGGCGAGCATCGTGGACATCACGCTGCGCCGGGAAAGCGAGCGACAGGTCGCTCAGGCGCGCCTCGAACTCGAAGCCGTCAATGCCAAGCTTCTCTACACGAATCAGGAACTCGACCAGTTCGTCTACACCGCCTCCCACGACCTGCGCTCGCCGTTGCGGGCGATCGTGTCGCTGACGCAGTTCGTGCTCGAGGACGATCAGACGCTCAACGAGCAGACCGGCCAGCGCGTGCGCATGATCGCCGGGCGGGCGAGACGCATGGAAAAGCTTCTCAACGACGTGCTTCTCTACGCGCGGGCGGGCAAGGGCAATCACGAGGGCGGCGAGTCGACGACCGCGGACCGACTCGTCGAGGAGGTCGTCGCGACGCTGCAGCTGCCCGCCGGCATCACCGTCGTCCGGGATCCGTCTCTTGCGACCGTCGAGGTGTTTCCCGCGCCGCTGTCCCAGATACTGCAGAACCTGATCGGTAATTCGATCAAACATCACGACCGGCCCGGCGGCACGATCACGCTCGCCGTGGCCGCGCAGGGCGCCCGACTGCGGTTCAGCGTCACCGACGATGGCCCCGGAATTGCGCCCGCCTATCGCGAAACGGTATTCGGCATGTTCACGACGCTGAAGCGGCGCGACGAAGTGGAGGCCAGCGGGATCGGTCTTGCGCTCGTGCGTAAACTCGTCACGCTGCATGGCGGATCCTGCGGGATCGATTCCGCGCCGGGTCGGGGAACCTGCGTCTGGTTCGATTGGCCCGCGAAGAGCACTGCAAAAGGAGACTCGGATGCCCGTGAATGAACTGACCCTGTTGCTCGTCGAAGACGACGACGTGGACGCGCTCAGCGTCGAAAGGGGATTGGCGAAGGCGAAGATCCTCAATCGCATGGTACGCGCGGTCGACGGCGTCGAGGCGCTGGAGATGCTGAGGGGCGAGGGGCGACCCAAGCTTCCGCCGCCGTTCCTGCTGCTCGTCGACATCCAAATGCCGCGTTTGGACGGCATCGGCTTGATACGCGCGATCCGCGCCGATCCGGTCTTGACGCGCACGGTCATTTTCGTCCTCACGACCTCGGACGACGATCGAGACAAGATCGCCGCCTACGATCTGCACATCGCCGGTTACATCGTGAAGTCGAACACCAAGGAGGAATTATTGCCGTTGACCGCGATGCTGGATTATTACCTGTTGATCGTCGAACCGCCGCCGGTCTGATGCGATGGCCGGCCGATGCGATGGCCGGCCGGTGCGATGGCGGGCCAAAGGATCGCCCTAAACGCTGCCAGAGGCCTCCAGTTCCGCCCACTCCTGGTCCGTGAACACCCGCGAGCGGGTGTGAAAGGCCTTGCCCTCGGGTCCCTCGAGCGAAAACGTGCCACCGTGTCCTTCGATCACGTCGATGATCAGCTGCGTATGCTTCCAGTACTCGTACTGGGACTTGCTGATGAAGAAGGGGCACCCCCCGATTTCGCCGAGCAGCACGTCGCCCGCGCCGGTCGTGATCTCACCCGGCAGGTAACAGTTGGCGGCGCTGTTGTCGCAGCAGCCGCCGGATTGGTGAAACATCACGGGCCCGTGTTTGCTCCGCAGGCTCTCGATGAGCTCCAGCGCGGCGGGAGTCGCGATGACCTTGTCGACCATTCGTTCGCGACCTAGAAGAAGCCGAGCTTCTTCGGGCTGTAGCTGACCAGGAGATTTTTCGTCTGCTGGTAGTGGTCGAGCATGACCTTGTGCGTCTCGCGGCCAATGCCCGACTCCTTGTAACCGCCGAACGCGGCGTGCGCGGGATAGGCGTGATAGCAATTGGTCCAGACGCGGCCCGCCTTGATCGCCCGGCCCATGCGATAGGCGGTGTTGCCGTCGCGCGACCACACGCCGGCGCCCAGGCCGTAGAGCGTGTCGTTCGCGATGGACAAGGCCTCGGCCTCGTCCTTGAAGGTCGTGACCGCCAGCACCGGCCCGAAGATCTCCTCCTGGAACAGGCGCATCTTGTTGTGACCCTTGAAGAGCGTCGGTTGCACGTAATAGCCGCCCTCGAGTTCACCCGGCAAATGCGTCTGGGCGCCGCCGATCAGCAGCTGGGCGCCCTCCTGTTTGCCCAAGTCGAGGTAGGTCAGGATTTTCGTCAGCTGCTCCTTCGAGGCCTGCGCGCCGATCATGGTCTCGGTGTCGAGCGGGTTTCCCTGCTTGATCGCCGCGACGCGGCCCAGAGCGCGTTTGATGAATTTGTCGTAGATCGACTCCTGGATCAGGGCGCGCGAGGGGCAGGTGCAGACCTCGCCCTGGTTGAAGGCGAACAGCACGAGACCCTCGATGGCCTTGTCGAGGAAATCGTCGTCTTCGGAGGCCACGTCCGCGAAGAAGATATTCGGCGACTTGCCGCCCAGTTCCAGCGTCGCGGGGATCAGATTGTTGGCGGCCGCCTGGGCGATCACGCGTCCGGTCGTCGTCGACCCCGTGAAGGCGATCTTCGCGATGCGGCGGCTCTGCGCAAGGGGCAGGCCCGCTTCGCGGCCATAGCCGTTCACGATGTTCAGCACGCCCGGGGGCAGCAGATCCGCGATCAGTTCGGCCACCAGAAGAATGCTGATCGGGGTCTGTTCGGCCGGCTTCAACACGACCGCGTTTCCGGCCCCCAGTGCCGGGGCGAGCTTCCAGGCCGCCATGAGGATCGGAAAATTCCAGGGAATGATCTGACCGACGACGCCCAGCGGCTCGTGGAAATGATATGCGACGGTCGTTTCGTCGAGATCGCTGAGCGCGCCTTCCTGAGCACGTACGCAGCCCGCGAAATAGCGAAAGTGATCGACCGCCAGCGGCACATCGGCGTTCAAGGTTTCCCGGATCGGCTTGCCGTTGTCGACGGTCTCGGCGTAGGCGAGCAACTCGAGATTCTGCTCCAGGCGATCGGCAATCTTGAGCAACACGTTGGCACGCTCGGCCGGGGCGGTCCGTCCCCACCGATCGGCTGCGGCGTGCGCGGCATCCAGCGCAAGCTCGACATCCTCGGCGGTGGAACGTGCGGCTTTGGTGTAGGGCTTACCGGTGATCGGCGTGATCACGTCGAAATAATTCCCTTTGACCGGGGGCTGCCAGCGGCCGCCGATGAAATTGTCATAGTGGGCCTTGAATTCGACTTTCGCTCCGGGCTTGCCGGGGGATGCGTAGATCATGACGTCTCCATTTTTAGGTATTTCATCGGTGCCCGCAGGACTTCACCAGCCGTGCCGCGCGGGCATTGATCGCCAGACCCTATAGGCTACACCCCTTCCGAAAAGTTCAGCACGCTCGGATGCGACATCGAATGACGCAATCGGGTTCGCCGGTGGTAGGCTTGCCGGATCGGCAGCCGCCCCATTCCCAGCACCATGCCCCTCCCATCCATGTTCGGCCCGACATGACGCCCATCGTCAGTGCCTCGATAGACACGGCGGCCCTGCGGCACAACCTCGCCGTGGTGCGTGCCAATGCGTCCGGTGCTCGCGTCATGGCCGTGGTCAAGGCGAACGCCTACGGGCACGGTCTCGTCCCCGTGGCGGAGGCCTTGGCGGCGGCCGACTCCTACGCGGTCGCGCGCCTCGAGGAAGGCTTGCTGTTGCGCGCCGCCGGGACCGCGAAGTCCATCGTCCTGCTCGAGGGAGTGTTCGACCGGGAACAACTCGAAGCCGCGGTCGCGGCGCAATTCGAGCTCGTCGTGCACGTGCCCGAGCAGATCGAGTTGCTCCGCGCGCTCGCGCCAGGGGCGCGTTGCGCGGTCTGGCTGAAGCTCGATTGCGGCATGAACCGGCTGGGTTTCAAGGGCCGCGCGTTCGCGGATGCCTGGAAGGCCCTGCAGGAGCTCGTCCAGGTGCGCAAGCCCGTCGGTTTGTTCACGCATTTCAGCAGCGCCGACGAGCGTGATCCGGAGACGACGCTCGCACAACTGCGCTACTTCGAGGAGACCACGCGTTCGCTCGGCGGTCAGCGCTGCCTCGCCAACTCGGCCGGTTTGATGAATTTTCCCGCCTCGCGCGGCGATTGGGTGCGTCCCGGCCTGCTGCTGTACGGCGTATCGCCGCTTTCCGATTCCATGGGCAGCGATTTGGGATTGCGTCCCGTCATGACCCTGCAGTCGCGCGTGATCGCCGTCAAGGAGGTCGCCCTCGGTGAACGTGTGGGTTACGGGGGGGCCTGGACCGCCGCGCGGCGGACCTTGCTGGCGGTGGCCGCGGTCGGCTACGGCGACGGCTATCCGCGCAGCGTGTGCTCGGGTGCGCCCGTGCTCGTCGCCGGCTCGCGCGCGAAGATCGTGGGTCGCGTATCGATGGACATGATCGGGATCGACGTGACCGATATTCCGGGGCCGCCGAAGCTCGGCGACCGCGTCGTCTTGTGGGGCCCGCAATTGCCGGTCGAGGAGATCGCCCGCTGCGCGGGAACGATACCGTACGAACTGCTCTGCGGCATCAGCCAGCGGGTCGCCGTCGAGTTGTGCTGAACGCGGGGCACTGACGGTGCGCCCCGCGGGATCCAGGACGAACGCGCCCGCTCAGCGATGCGGTCGCCCGCTCAGCTTTCGAAGAACCCCATTTTGACGCCGGCCAACTGCACCACGTCATTGTCGTTCAGTCGCCGCGCCTGCGGTCCGATGGGAAGTCCGTTGACGAGGGGGTAGTCGTTTTCCTTGCCGCTGTCGACGTGCACGATGAAATAGCCCTCGGAGCGACGCGTGATCGCGGCGACCTGCACGCCGGGCCGGCCCAAGGTCGTCAGCGCCTTCGTGAGCTCCAGTTCGCGGCCCGCGAACGCGCCGCTCAGCACCTGCAGCTTCGCCTTCGGCAACGCGGTGGGCGCGTCCGGCTGGGCATTGAAATTACGCTTCGCCGACACCGCCTTGGCAGCCTGATCGACGGCTTGTCCGACGCGGCGGATCCGTTCCTCGCCCTGCGAGCTCGGCGTGATCACCATCGTCTTCTCGAATTCGTCCTGCTCGGTGTCGCCGTCCTGGCTGTCGACGAACCGCAGTTGGTGATGACCGACCGTGATCACGTCACCGTGCTGCATCGCATGCTTCTTGATCAGCTTGCCGTTGACGTACGTGCCGTTGGTGCTGTTCAAGTCCTCGAGGAAGGAGTCGTTGAGGATGTTGATGATCAACGAGTGGTGACCGCTGACCGCCGGATTGTCGATCCGAATGTCGTTGTCCGGCAGCCTCCCGATGGTGTACCGCTCCTTGTTCATGTTGTATTCCGCGAGGACTTGACCGTCCAGGCTGAGCATCAGGCGTGCCATTCAGACTCCATATCCCTAACCAAACCATCCCAAGATTTTCTCGAATATCCGCCGGTGCGCGGGGAAGGGCTCCGTCACATGCGCCATGATGACCGACACATTGTCTCGCCCACCGTTGTCGTTCGAGAGCTGTATCAACTGCTTAGCGACCGTATCGAGATTAGCACTAAAGGTGCTGATTGTTAAATGGATGTCCTCGTCCTCGATCATGTCCGACAGTCCATCGGAGCAGAGCACGTAATAGTCGCTCTTTTGGACCGGTTCCTCGTGGATCTCCACCTCCACGTTCTGCTCGACGCCCAGGGCGCGAGTGACGTAGTTCTTGTTCGTGGCCCTCTGCGCCTCCTGCTGGGAGTAGAAACCGCGATCGACGAGCTCCTGCAGGAGCGAATGGTCGAGCGTCATCTGCTCGAAGCGATTGTCCCGCAGCCGGTAGAGGCGGGAATCCCCGACGTGCGCGATCGACATCCGGTTGTCATGGAACAAACACGCGACCACCGTCGTGCCCATGCCCTCGCACTGGGGCTGCGTCTTCGACGTGTGATAGATGATCTTGTTGGCCCGATGGATCGCGTCACGCAGGATGATGCTCGAACGCGTCAGTCCGGTCTCCGCGTCCGGCACCGTCAGGTCCTCGCGCGCCACGGCGTCACGCACCAGGTTGATGATGGTCTTGACCGCGATGCCGCTGGCAACCTCGCCCGCATTGTAGCCACCCATGCCGTCGGCGAGCACGAACAAGCCGATGTCGGGCTCGGCGCCGATCATGTCTTCATTGTGCTCGCGCACTTTGCCCGTGTCGCTCAGAGCCACGCTGGCGATCTTGCCCCGCAGACTCATGGGCGGCTGTACTCAACGTCGATCATGGCATCCCGCTCGGTATACGTACGCGACAGTCTTCGAGAGCGGCCGCCATCTGAGCACCGGTGTCGAATCTCGACTCGGGGTCCTTGGCCAATGCCCGGTCGATGACGGATTCCACGCAAGCCGGCAAATCGGGCCGGAAGGCGCGCAGAGGCGGATGCGGCGCTTCGGCGATTTGCTGCATCAGTCCGGTCATCGAATCGGCAGTGAACGGCAGCTGACCCGTCAACAATTGGAATAGGCTAACACCCAGGGAGAACAAGTCCGAGTGACCGGTCACAATTCGCCCCTCCAGCTGTTCCGGCGACATGAACGAGGGCGTGCCGAGCACGATGCCCGTGCGTGTGCTGCCGGCGCCGGCGATCCGGGCAATCCCGAAATCCGTGATCTTCAATACATCGGCGCCCGCATCGTACATGAGGTTGGCGGGCTTGATGTCGCGATGCACGACCTGCTGCTTGTGCGCGAAGCCCAGGGCGTCGGCGGTGCGTGCGATCAGTTCGAGGATCTTGCGCGGTTCCATCAACCGGTCCGAAGCGGCGTAATCGCTGAGATGACTGCCTTTCAGATATTCCATCGCGATATACGCGAGTCCCCCTTCCTCTCCCACGTCGTAGATCGTCACGATGCTCGGATGATTGAGCCGACCGGCGGTTTCCGCTTCGCGAAAAAACCGCAGTCGCGCCTCCTGAAGTTCGGAGTCGCTGAATTCGCCCGCGAGCGGAATCGCCTTGATGGCAACGAGCCGATTGATCGCCGTGTCACGTCCGAGATAGACGACGCCCATGGCGCCGCGGCCGATCTCGCGCTCGAGGCGGTAACGGCCGAGTTGGCGTAGCGACGGCGGCATGCCGTCCTTGCCTTCCCTGCCCGGGTCCGGGAGGACGCCCGCCCGCGCGCCCGGCGCGGCGGACACGCGGCCCGCTCCCAGCTCGAGCGCCACCGTCGGTTCGGGCGGCGCCACCGCGGCCCGGGCGGCGAGCCGCTCGGCGTCCATCAGTCGGCCCAGCCTCGGGCCGACGTCGCGATAGGTGTTGTCGATGCGAACCAGATGTCGGTAGACGGCGGTTGCCTGCGGCAGGCGATTGCGTTGCTCCAACTCCGTGGCCAGGGTATAGAGGTCACCGAGCACGGCGGCAGTGGGCTTGCGCGTCTTCAATTCGGCGAATCGTTGTTCGAAATTGTCGAGAAATCTCGCGGTGTCCATCGGCGGATTCTGTCGTCCCGGCGGCGAGACCGCGGCGGCGGGCCGCACCTGCCAGCGGACCCAGAGGATCATGCTGGCGCCCGCGGCCGAAAGCAGCGTGCCGGGCAGCCACATCCAGGCATTGCCGGCCCCAGTCATCCGCAGAATCAGGTCCAATGCGAGGATGGCGACGCCGAGCACTGCAGCGAATAAACCCAATTTTCTCATTGAGTAGACATAATCACAACCAACAGTCCTCGGAGTATAGGTGATCAGGGCGCTCGTGCAGCAAGGCTGATGTCACAATTCGCTGCGAAGGAAGCTCATGCGCAAGTCAAAAGAGATCTACGTTTGCCAGAACTGCGGAGCCGCCGCGCCGAAATGGCAGGGGCAGTGCCCCGCTTGCGGCGAATGGAATACCTTGACCGCGGAAACGGTCAGCGAGGCATCCCGCTCCTCACCGATGGCGCGGGCGGCCCGCGCCGACCAGATTTCGACCCTCGCCGCCGAGTCTCAGGGCACGCAGGCAAGGCTCTCGACCGGTTCGTCCGAACTCGATCGGGTCCTCGGCGGCGGACTCGTTCCCGGTTCCGTGACCTTGCTGGGCGGTGATCCGGGCATCGGCAAATCCACCTTGATGCTGCAGGCCGCCGCGGCACTCGATACCGGCCGTCCGGTCCTCTATGCGACCGGCGAGGAATCGCTGCAACAGGTCGCTTTGCGCGGTCGGCGCCTGGGGCTCGAGGCAGCCACCGCGCACCTGATCGCGGAGACCTGCGTCGAACAGATCGTCGCGGCCGCCACCGGCATGCAGGCCGGCATCCTGATCATCGACTCGATACAAACGATGTATTCCGAGCATGTCGAGTCCGCCCCCGGCGCGGTCTCGCAACTGCGTGAGTGCACGGCGGCGCTCGTGCGCTACGCCAAGGGCTCGGCGACGGCGGTGCTCCTGGTCGGCCACGTCACCAAAGAGGGACAGATTGCCGGTCCGCGCGTGCTCGAACACATGGTCGATACGGTACTGTATTTCGAGAGCGATACCGGCAGCCGCTTTCGCGTCCTGCGCTCGGTCAAGAACCGGTTCGGCGCGGCGAACGAGATCGGTGTCTTCGCGATGGTCGAACAGGGTTTGCGCGAGGTCACGAATCCCTCGGCGATCTTCCTCTCGCGGCACGGTGAACCGGTGCCCGGCAGCGTGATCACCGTGATGCGCGAAGGCACGCGTTCGCTCCTGATCGAGGTCCAAGTGCTCGCCGACGCCAGTCTCGGCGCCAACCCCCGTCGCGTCGCGGTCGGGATCGACGGGAACCGCCTGACGATGCTGCTCGCGGTCGCCCACCGGCATGCGGGACTCGCCCTGCACGGCCAGGACGTGTTCGCCAATGTCGTGGGGGGTGTGCGGCTCGCCGAGACCGCGGGGGACCTCGCGATCGTCCTGGCGGCGCGCTCGAGTCTGCGCGATGTGCCCGTGCCCACCTCGCTCGTGGCCTTCGGAGAACTCGGGCTCGCCGGAGAGATTCGGCCGGTGCCCTACGGCGAGGAACGGCTGCGCGAGGCGGCCAAACACGGATTCACGACCGCGATCGTCCCGGAGGCGAACGTCCCGAAGCGACCGCCGGAGGGCATGCGGGTGATCAGCGTGACCCGCCTCAGCCAGGCACTGGACGCGCTCTAAGCGTCCGAGCCCCGGCCCGAGCGCTTGCCCGAGCGGCGGCCTTGGGCGGCCGTCACCGGCGGGGTCATCGGTTCGGGCGGCTTGATGCGCACGGTCTTGACGGCGTTGTCGCCGGTTTGCAGGACCTCGAGCATGTAGCCGGCGAGCTTCAGCGTGGTCCCGGGCTCCGGGATCGTCTCGAGGTACTCGACGATCAAGCCGTTCAAGGTCTTCGGTCCGTCGGTCGGGAGATTCCAGCGCATCGAGCGGTTCAGAGCCCGGATCGAGGAGGCGGCGTTGGCGACGTAGCTGCCGTCCGCTTCCTTGTGCACGTCCTTGTGCATCATCGTGGCCGGATCGGTCGTGAACTCGCCGACGATCTCCTCGAGGATGTCCTCCAGCGTGACCAGTCCTTGAATGTCGCCGTATTCGTCGACGACGAATGCCATCCGGCGCTTGACGCGCTGAAAATTCAGCAGCTGCATGTTCAAGGTGGTGCCGGACGGGACGAAATAGGCATCCCGACTGCTCGCCGCTTCGATCAGGGATTCGCGATCCAGGCGCCCGCGGGCGAGTTCATGGACGACGCTCTTCATGTGCAGCACGCCGATGATGCGGTCGATTTCACCCTCGAACACCGGCAGCCGTGTGTGTTGGCTCTGGCGCAGTTGATCGACGATCTTGTCCCAGTCGTCCTCGATGTCGACGCCGACGATCTCCACCCGCGGCACCATGATGTCCTCGACCGTCGCCTTTTCGAGGTCGAGGATGCTGACGAGCATCTGCTGATGGCGGTGGGGAATCATGGCGCCGGCCTCGGCGACGACGGTGCGCAGCTCCTCGCTGCTGAGCGCGTTCGAGGCACGCTGCTGGGAAGCCCCGAGCAGGCGCAAGGTCCCGTTCGCCAGCAGGTTGGTCGCCCAGACGAACGGATAGAACAGGATCAGCAGGGGCGTGTAGACGTAGGCGGCCGGAATCGCGAGCTGCTCGGGATGCAGCGCCGCGAAGGTCTTCGGCGCGACTTCGCAGAAGATCAGCAGGACGAAGGTCAACGCGATCACGCCGATCGCGACCAGGAAATCGCCGCCCAGTCGAAACGCGATCAGGCCGACCAGGGTGGGTGTCAGGACGTTGACCACGGTGCTCAGCAGCAGGATCAGGCCGATCAGGCGATCCGGCTGCGCGAGCAGCGCTTCGGCAAGCCGCGCGCCGCGATTGCCGGCCTTCGCGCGGTGCCTCAGACGGTACCGATTGAGGCTCATCAGCGCCGTTTCGCTGCCCGCGAAGAAGGCGGCGAGCAACAACAGCGCGGCCAACCCGGAGAACAGAAAACCGATGGACAGGTTTTGCATCGTCGGCTTCGGATCAGCCCCAATGACGGCCCAGAAGGACCTCGAGCACGAATTTCGAACCAAAATAAGCCAGGACCAGGAACACGAAGCCCGCGAGCGTGAGGCGCACGGCAAGCCGTCCCCGCCAGCCGTAGAGCTTTCGACCGACGAGCAGCACGGCGAAGATCACCCAGGCGATCACGGAGAACACGGTCTTGTGCTCGAGGTGCTGGGTCCACAGGTTCGTGACGAAGACGAAACCGGTCAACAGAGCCAGCGTCAGCAGCGCGAAGCCGGCCGTGATGCTGCGGAACATGATTTGCTCGAGCGTGTCGATCGGCGGCAACACGCTCGGCAAGGCCGTCAGCCGGCGCGAGCGCAGGCGGCGGTCGAGCACGAACAAGAGCACCGCGGTGACCGCGGCGGCGAACAACAAGGCCGCCGCACCCATCGACAACAGGATGTGCGCCGTCAATTCCCAGCCCGCGCTCGCGTCCTCGGCGAAGGAGGGGCCTGCGCGCGTGGCGGCCGCGCCGAAGGCGGCGCTCCCGAGAAGAATGGCGGTCAGGACGCGATTTTGACGCTCGAAGGCAATGAAGCAGGCGAGCGCCGCAAGCGTCCACGCCAGCATCGAGACCGCCTCGAGCAGGCCGATCGAGAACGGCGCGATCCGAAGCATCAGATGGACGATGGCGTCGCTGTGCGCGAAAATCGCCGCCAGCGCGAGTCCCCACGCGATCGGGTCCCATCGACGGTTCGTTACGCTGCGCAGCATGGCCCAGGCACCGGCGGAGTACAGCAGAAATAAAGTGGCGGCGAGCAGCAAGGGTGACCCTACGTGAGGTGGACAGCCGTTATGATACAAGGACTTTCGTTATCTAGCCCCCCGTGAGACCACTATGTTCGATCAACTGACGGAAAGACTGGGTACGGCGCTGCGCACGCTCTCGGGCCGCGGGCGCCTTTCCGAAGACAATATCGCCGAGACCATGCGCCAGGTGCGCCTCGCTCTGCTCGAGGCCGACGTCGCCTTGCCCGTCGTCAAAACCTTCACCGAAGCCGTCAAGGCCCGCGCCGTCGGCACCGAGGTGATCAAGAGCCTGACGCCGGGACAGGCGCTCATCAAGGTCGTGCACGAAGAACTGACGAGCCTGATGGGCGAGGCCAGCACCGGACTGAATCTGCGCGCCCAGCGACCGGTCGTGATCATGCTGGCCGGTCTCCAGGGCGCGGGCAAGACGACGACCGCCGGCAAGCTCGCGCGATGGTTGATCGAAAAGGAGCGCAAGAAAGTGCTGATGGTCAGCACCGACGTATACCGTCCGGCCGCGATCCTGCAGCTGCAGACCTTGGCCGAACAGGTGGGTGCCGGGTTCGCGGCCGCCGAAGCGAGCGAGGCACCGATCGCGATCGCCCGGCGCGCCCTGTCGCAGGCGACGCTGCAAGCCTACGACGTGCTCCTGCTCGACACCGCGGGCCGTCTTCACGTCGACGCGGACATGATGGCCGAGGCCGCGCAACTGGAAGCGGAAATCCATCCGCACGAGCGCCTGTTCGTCGTCGACAGCATGGCGGGCCAGGATGCGATCAATGCCGCCAAAGCGTTCAACGAGGCGCTGAGCCTGACGGGGGTGATCCTGACCAAGGCGGATGGCGACGCGCGTGGCGGCGCGGCGCTGTCGGTGCGACAGGTGACGGGCAAGCCGATCTTGTTCATCGGCACCGGCGAAAAGTCCGACGCGCTCGAACTCTTTCAGCCCGAGCGGATCGCCTCGCGCATCCTCGGCATGGGCGACGTCTTGTCGCTCGTCGAGCAGGTGCAGGAGCAGGTCGATCAGGAGAAGGCGGCGAAGCTCGCCAAAAAGATCAGCAGTGGCAAGACTTTCGACCTCGCCGATCTGCGCGATCAGTTGACCCAACTGCAGCGCATGGGCGGCATGGCCGCAGTGCTCGACAAGCTCCCGGCGCAGATGCAGGCGAATGCCGCCAAGGCCGCAGGCGCGGTCAATCCACAGGCCATCAAGCGCCAGATCGGGATCATCGATTCGATGACCCCCCGGGAACGGCGGCGCCCCGACATGATCGACGGCTCGCGCAAGCGCCGGATCGCCACCGGCGCGGGTGTGCAACTGCCGGAGGTCAACCGCCTGTTGAAGCAGTACGATCAGATGCAGAAGACCATGAAGCGGATGGCCAAAGGCGGCATGCTGAAAAACATGATGCGCGGGATGGCCGGCCGCATGCCGGGAGGCTTCGGGCCCTAGCTGATCCCTGGGCGGCTCCCGTGGGCGGGTCCCCCGGCCCCCTAATGGCCCGATTCGCGGCGCAGGGTCGCGCCGTGGGGGGGGAGACTTGCGCTTAAGGCCTCATTTTCATTAAACTTAGCGGCTATCTTTCGCTTCAAGGTGATGACATGGTGACGATTCGCTTGACTCGGCGTGGCGGCAAGAAGACCCCGTTCTATCACGTCGTGGTGACGGACAGTCGCAAGCGCCAGGGAGGCACGAGTCTCGAGAGCGTCGGCTTGTTCAATCCCGTCGCCCGAGGCGCGGAAGTCAAACTGCGCCTGAACGTGGCGCGCATCGAGCACTGGCTCGGCCAGGGTGCCCATATGTCCGATCGGGTCAAGCAATTGCTGACCACGTTCCGCAAGCAAGCGGTAGCGGCCTAAGGCAGCGATTCCTCCGCGATGGGCGTGGGTCCGCCAAGCGATGAGTCCTCGCCTGGCGATGCCGCTAGCCGCCCGTCGACGACGGGAAGTGCCTCCCCGCCACTCGTCGAGATGGGCTGTGTGGGGGCGCCGTTCGGGGTCAGGGGATGGATCAAAGTCCGCTCCTATATGGACCCCCCGGAGCGGGTCTTCGAGAAACGCCGCTTGCAATTGTTGCGTCACGGGGCCAGCGAGAGTTTCAAGATTGAGTCGACGGGCCGCAGCGGGGGTCAGCTGACGGCCAAACTCTTCGGAGTCGAGGATCGCGACCAGGCGGCGGCCTTGCGCGGTGCGGTCATCGTCATACCTCGCGCGGATCTGCCGCAGAGCCGTCGCCAAGATTTCTACCGCAGCGATTTGCTCGGGTGCGAAGTCGTGGACATGGCCGGCAGGGCGTTGGGCTGGGTCGATCATTTCATCGAAACGCCCGCGCACGCCCTGATGGTCGTGCGCGGGGCGGCAGAATTCTGGATTCCGGCGGTGCCGCAGCATTTGCGGCGGGTCGATTTGGATGCTCGTCGCGTGGTGGTCGATTGGGACGAACCGACGGGATGAAGCGATGCGAATCGCCGTAGTGAGCTTGTTCCCGCAGATGATCCACGAAGCGTTGGCGCACGGGGTCGTCGGACGGGCGGTCGAGCGGGGCGGTGTCGAGGTCGAGTGCGTGGACCCGCGGGACTTCACGCACGACGTCCACCGGTCGGTCGATGACCGGCCCTATGGCGGAGGTCCCGGCATGATACTGAAGCTCGAGCCGCTGCGGGCGGCCTTGCGTGCGGCGGCGGAGCGCCTGCCGCAGGGTAGTCGGCGGGTTTATCTGGGAGCGGACGGCGAACGCTTCGATCAGCGTCGCGCGCGGGAAGCGCTCGGGCTGCCCGGGCTCGTGCTGGTGGCGGGACGCTACGAGGGCGTCGACGAGCGCTTCATCGCCACGGAGATCGATGAAACCTGGTCGATCGGGGATTACATCGTCTCGGGCGGCGAGTTGCCGGCCCTGGTCGTGATCGATGCGATTGCAAGGCTGGTACCGGGCACCTTGGGCAGCAGCGAATCTGCGGTCCAAGAATCGTTTAGTGACGGCTTGCTCGATTGGCCTCATTATACGCGGCCGCCCGAGCATGCCGCCGGCGGCGTCCCGCCGGTGCTGATCGGTGGCGATCACGCGGCGATTCGCCGTTGGCGTTTGCGCGAGGCCTTGGGACGCACTTGGTTGCGCAGGCCGGAGATGCTGGAGCGTCGCGGGTTGAATGCGGAAGAGCGGATATTGCTGGAAGAATTCAAGAAAGAGCGTGGTACGCGCTCATCACAGAGCGAAGACAAGTCATAGGTGAGGTCGAGATCGTATGAATAAAATCATCCAAGCGTTGAACGGCGAACGTGCGTTGGCGAAGTTTCCGGACTTCAACCCCGGCGACACCGTCGTGGTCCAGGTCAAGGTCGTGAAGGCGATCGCGAGCGTGTGCAGGCGTACGAGGGAGTCGTGATCGCGAAGAAGAATCGCGGCCTCAATTCCTCTTTCACGGTGCGCAAGATTTCCCATGGCGAAGGCGTCGAACGCGTCTTCCAGACGCACAGTCCGTCGATCAGCGAAGTCAGCGTCAAGCGCCGTGGCGCCGTGCGTCGCGCCAAGCTCTATTACCTGCGCGATTTGTCCGGCAAGGCAGCGCGCATCGAAGAGAAGATCTGAAGAACCGACGACGCGTCGCTGAGAATTTAGCGCCGGGAGGCGATCGATGAGTTTCGGCTCGGCACTGAAAGGGGTTTTCCTGCTGGTGTGGCGGATCCTCGACGGGATTCGCAAGGCATTGAGCCTGGTGCTGTTGCTCGTGATCTTCGGGTTCTTCCTGGCGGCCCTGCACACCTCGATCCCGGTGATCCCGCGCTCCGCGGCCCTCGTGATCGAGCCGCAGGGCGAACTCGTCGAACAGCTGTCCTCGGACAGCCTGCGTCGCGCGATCGGACAGGCCTCGGGAGGGCCGGCGCCCGAGACGCTGCTGCGCGACGTGACCGATGCGATCGCCGCCGCCAAGGACGATGCGCGCATCAAGCTGATCGTGCTCGATCTCGGCGAACTCGCGCCCTCCGGTCTCTCCAAGCTCCAGGAAGTCGGCGCCGCCCTGCGTGATTTCCGGGCGGCGGGCAAACGGGTCGTCGTCGCGGCCGATTCCCTGGACCAGACGCAGTATTATCTGGCGGCCCAGGCGGGCGAGGTCTACCTCGATCCGCTCGGCCTGGTCTACATCGACGGATTCAGCTACTACCGGATGTTCCTCAAGGACGCAATCGACAAGCTCGGCGTCGACGTCAACGTGTTTCGCGCCGGTACCTTCAAGAGCTACACGGATCAATATTCGCGCAGCGACATGGCTCCGAGCGAGCGTGAGGAGACCTCCGCGTGGCTCGCGGTGCTGTGGGGCGCCTATCAGCGCGACGTCACGCATGCCCGATCCCTGCCGCCGACCGCGCTCGACGACTACGTGGCGCAGGAGCCCGCGGCGCTGACGGCCCTGCACGGCGACGCCGCGCGCCTTGCGGTGCAACGCGGTTTGGTGACCGGGTTGAAGACGCGGCGCCAACTCGCCGACGACCTCAAAACGCTGGTCGGCGAGGATACCGACAGCCATTCATTCAACGCCGTCGACATGAGCCAGTATCTCGTGTCGATCCGTTCCAAGCACGCGCTCAAGCCGAAGTCGGAAGCCCGCATCGGCATCGTCGTGGCGGCGGGCGAGATTCTCGACGGCCGGCAGCCGCCCGGCACGATCGGCGGCGAGAGCACGTCGGACCTGCTTCGCCAGGCGCGATACGACAACAGCGTCAAGGCGGTCGTGCTGCGGGTCGACAGCCCGGGCGGCAGCATGTTCGCGTCCGAGCAGATCCTGCGCGAGGTGCAGAGTCTGCGCAAAGCGGGCAAGCCGGTCGTGGTGTCGATGAGCACCTACGCTGCCTCCGGCGGCTATTATATTTCCGCGGCGGCGAACGAGATCTTCGCGAGCCCGACGACGCTGACCGGTTCGATCGGCGTGTTCTCCGTCGTGCCCACGTTCGAGCACACGCTGGAGAAACTCGGCGTCAAGGTCGATGGCATCGGCACGACACCGCTTGCCGGCGGAATGCGCCTCGACCGCGGTCTGAGCGCCGATACGCGTGAGATTCTGCAGACTTCCGTCGACCACGCTTATGCCGAGTTTTTGGGGCGTGTCGCCGAGGGCCGGAAAAAGACGGTCGAGGACATCGACAAGATCGCCCAGGGCCGCGTCTGGGCGGGCAGCGACGCCGAGCGCATCGGTCTCGTCGACCATCTCGGCGGCCTGTCCGATGCGACGGCCGCGGCGGCCCGACTGGCCGACTTGAGCGGCGATTTCGGCATCGACTACATCCAGCCCGAACTCAGCCTGCGCGAGCAATTGTTGCTGCAATTGCGCTCCGAGAGCTTGTACATCGGTCGCGCAGTGGGCATCGTCCCCGTGCGCGGCGACATCGAGCGCCTGCTCGACCCGGTGCTGGAACAGGCGCGCGCCATCGGTCGGCTCAACGATCCGCGCGGGCTCTACGCGTATTGCTGGTGCACGCAGCCGTCGTTGTCGTTCAGAGCGCCGCCCAGTCCAGAATGACCTTGCCGGATTTGCCGGAATTCATGATCTCGAACCCCTCGAGGTAATCACGGATTCCGAGCCGGTGGGTGATCACCGGGCGTACGTTCAGGCCACTTTGCAGCATGCTCGACATCTTGTACCAGGTCTCGAACATCTCGCGGCCGTAGATCCCCTTGATCACGAGGCCTTTGAAAATCACCTGATTCCAGTCGATCGCGGTTTCGCCCGGCGGAATGCCGAGCATGGATATGCTGCCACCGTGGTTCATCGTCCGCAGCATCTCGCGCAGCGCCGAGGCGTTCCCGGACATTTCGAAGCCGACGTCGAAGCCTTCCTCCATGCCGAGTTCATTCATCGCGGCGTCGAGTGATTCACGCGCGACGTTCAGCGCCTTGGAGGCGCCCATGGCCGCCGCGAGACTCAAGCGGTAGTCGTTCACGTCGGTGATGACGACATGGCGTGCGCCGCAGTGCCGGGCGATCGCAACGGCCATGATGCCGATCGGTCCCGCGCCCGTGATCAGCACGTCCTCGCCCACGACGTTGAAAGCGAGCGCCGTGTGCGTCGCGTTGCCGAACGGATCCAGGATCGAGGCGATATCGTCATCGATCGCCGGTGAAAGCTTGAAGACATTGGTCGCGGGGAGCGTCAGATACTCCGCGAAGGCGCCGGGGTGATTCACGCCGACGCCTCGCGTATTCCGGCACAGGTGGCGCCGGCCGGCACGGCAATTGCGGCAGTGCCCGCAGGTGATGTGCCCCTCGCCGGATACGCGATCGCCGATGGCGAAGCCGCGCACTTCGCTGCCGACCTCGACGATCTCGCCGGAGTATTCATGGCCGACGGCCATGGGCACGGGCACCGTTTTCTGGGCCCAGGCATCCCAGTTGAAAATATGCATGTCGGTCCCGCAGATCGCCGACTTGCGGATCTTGATCAGGACGTCGTTGTGTCCGACCGCGGGTTCCGGGATGTCCTGTAGCCAGATTCCCGGTTCCGCGCGAGCCTTGACGAGTGCTTTCATGGGCTTCCTCAGGAGAATTTCGTGTGCAGGGGATGATGCCGGGATCAGGCGATGATGCCGAGTTCGCGGCCCGTTTTCGCGAACGCCGCGACGACCCGGTCGAGTTGCTCGGTCGAGTGGGCCGCATTCATCTGCGTGCGTATCCGCGCCTTGCCCTTCGGGACGACCGGGAACGAGAACGCGACGACGTAGACGCCCTCGGCCTGCATTTTCTCGGCCAGTGATACGGCGAGCGGCGCATCGCCGAGCATGATCGGAATGATCGGGTGTTCCCCGGGCAGCAGCGAGAACCCGAGGTCCTGCATTTTCCCGCGGAAGTGCCGCGCATTCGCATGCACGCGCTCGCGCAGTTCGGGCGAGGTCTCCAGCAGGTCGAGCACCCTTAGCGTCGCGGCGGCGACCACCGGCGGTATGCTGTTCGAGAACAGATAGGGGCGGGATCGCTGACGCAACCAGGCGACGATCTCGCGCCGCGCGGCGACATAGCCGCCGCTCGCGCCGCCCAGGGCCTTGCCGAGCGTGCCCGTCAGAATGTCGATGCGCTCCATGACTCCGCGCAGCTCGTGCGAGCCGCGGCCGAGCGCGCCGATGAAACCGGTGGCATGCGAGTCGTCGACCATGACGAGGGCGCCGTAGCGGTCGGCGAGGTCGCAGATCTCGGCGAGCTTCGCGATGGAACCGTCCATCGAGAACACGCCGTCGGTGGCGATCAGACGGACCCGCGCGGATTGCGCCTCCTTGAGACAGGACTCCAGCTCGTCGAGGTCGCCGTTCGCATAGCGAAAACGCCGCGCCTTGCAGAGCCGGATCCCGTCGATGATGCTCGCGTGATTGAGCGAATCGCTGATCACGGCATCGCTCTCCTCGAGCAAGGTCTCGAACAAGCCGCCGTTCGCGTCGAAGCAAGACGAGTAGAGGATCGTGTCCTCCATGCAAAGATAGCGGCTCAAGCGCTGCTCGAGTTCGGCGTGTACGCTCTGGGTTCCGCAGATGAAGCGGACCGAGGCGACTCCATAGCCGTAGCGATCCAGCGCGGCGTGCGCGGCCTCGCGAACCGAGGGGTGGTTGGCGAGGCCGAGGTAATTGTTCGCGCAGAGATTGATCATCTCCCGGCCGTCGGCCAGGTGCACGACCGGACCCTGGGCCGACCCGATGACACGCTCGCGCTTGAGCAGACCCGCGCTCTCGAGGTCGGCGGTGTTCTGGCGCAGTCTTTCGCGGAATTCTCCGATCACGAGGTGTCCTTTCGAGGGGGCGGTTGCAGCGGCTCAGGGGTTATTATATCGACAATGCGCGACGACGATTCGGCCGACGAGGGTTCCGGCGGCAACCATCGCCTGGACAAATGGCTGTTCTATGCCCGGTTCTACAAGACGCGGTCGATGGCCGCGGCGGCGATCGCGGGCGGCAAGGTCCACCTGAACGGGGAGCGCGTCAAGGCCTCGCATCGGGTGCGGCCGGCCGACCGCATCAGCATCTCCCTGCAGGGGATCGTCGCCGAGTTCGAGGTGCGCGGACTGCCATCGCGGCGGGGTCCGGCCGCGGAGGCGGCGCTGCAATACGCCGAAACGCCGGAGAGTTCATCGCGGCGCGAGCGGCTGCGCGAACAGCAGCGCCTCGCGCAGCAAAGCCGGCCCCGTCCCGACGCCCGGCCCGACAAGCGCGATCGGCGCCGACTCATGCGTCTGCAACGCGAGCAAATCTGAGGCCGGCTTGGACGGCAGGGGATCTGCCGATATACTGCGCGGCTGTCAAAAACAGCGAAGGGATGGATGCCATGCGTCGAGTGCGTGATAGTGGGCGGGTCGAACTCGCCGTGGCGGCGTGTCTGGCATTCATGGCGGCAGGCATTGCGTTCGCGGACGATGCGCCGCCGCCTGAGGGGTGGTCCGGCAAGGGCGAACTCGGCTTCGTCGATGCCAAGGGCAACACCAATGCAGACACTTTCGATGCAAAGCTCTCCCTGAGCGATCAGATCGGCCCCTGGAAGCACACCGTGACGATCGGTGACTTGTCCGCGAAGAGCGCCGGCATCACGTCGGCCAATCGCAAGGACGCCGCTTGGCAGTCGAATTACGATCTGACGAAAGCCGACTTCGTCTTCGGTGGCTTGAGCTACATCAATGACGAGTTCAGCGGTTTCGCCTACCAGGCGAATGCGACCGTCGGTTACGGGCGCAAGTTCATCGACTCCACGGCCACGAAGTTGACCGCGCAACTCGGCGTGGGCTATGGCCAATTGCAGCCCTACGAGCCTCTCCTCAATGCCGAGGGCGTGCAAATCGGCCAGTACAAAGGCGAGACCGAGCGAACGGCGGTTCTACAGGGCGAGGCGAAATACGAGCAGGCGCTCACCTCGACGACCAAGCTCACCAATGACTTGAAGTTCACCTACGCCAGCGTGAACACGTATATCGAGGATGATCTGGCCGCCTCCGTGAAGATCAGCACCAAACTAAGCTTGAGCGTGGCCTACGCCGTACGGCACAACACGAGCCCGCCGCCGGACAGCAAGGCGACCGACACCCTGACCACGGTCAACCTGGTTTACGCCTTCTAGAGTCCACTCTCGCCGGGCGCCGCAAACTCGCAGTCCTGCGCGTTCTGCGGCCGTACCCCCGACCAATCGGCCGATTCCCAGATTCCCGTCGCGAGCCCCGCGGTCGGTAAGTCGTGCCGCCGCGCGGCCTCACCCAGGCGGCTCGCCAATTGACTCAGGGTCGGGTTGTGCCCGCAGATCAGTACACAGAACCGGGAAGCCGGGCGGGAAGTGAGCGCAGCCCAGATCCCGTCGGGCCCGGCCGAATAGAGTTCCGGCAGCCAGGTGATATTCAGCGGATCGACACCGCAGCCCCTGGCGACGAGCGTCGCGGTCGCTCGCGTCCGCTCGGCCGGGCTCGCGATCAGACAGTCTGGAACCCAGCCACGATCGACCAGCAGCCGGGCCATGGTCTCGGCCTCGACTCGCCCGCGTTCCGTGAGCACACGGTCGAAGTCCTCGCAGCCCGGTGCCTCGGGCTGCGCCTGTCCGTGGCGCAACAGAATCAGTCGCCGCGAACCCAAATCCTGTCCGCCTCGATCTTGGTTTCGAACACCCGCACCGATTCGTAGGCGGGCGGCGTCAGGGCGCGTCCGGTGCGCAGGCAGAATCTCGCGCCGTGCCGGGGGCAGATGATCTCGCAGCCCTCGATCGCCCCCCCGGTGAGTTCCGCGTCGTCGTGCGTGCAGACGTCCTCGATCGCGAAGAAGCCACCCTCACAGCGCGCGACCGCCACCTGGCGCCTGCCGACGGCGATCGAGATGGATTGTCCCTCGGCGAGTTCCCCGACCGGTCCGGCGTCGATCCAGTTCACGTGTTCCTCGGCTTCAGTTACATCATGCCCGTCTGCAGCCGGGCCTCTTCGGACATCATCGTATGGTTCCAGGGTGGGTCGAAGACGAGCTCCACGTTCGCGCATGCGACCGTCGGGACGATCTGGACCTTGTCGCGCACGTCCTGAACGAGGACCTCGCCCATCCCGCAGCCCGGCGCCGTCAGCGTCATCTTGATGTCCACCGTTCGGGTCGCATCCTCGTTCTGGCGCACGTCGCACTCGTAGATCAAACCCAAATCGACGATGTTGACCGGAATCTCCGGGTCATAGCAGGTACGCAGCTGCTGCCAGACGACGTTCTTGATGTCCTCCGCCGAGGCCTCCGCAGGCACTTCCGGCGCCTTGGCGACGGTCATGCCGATGCCGTCGGCCTCGCTGCCCGGGATGCGGAACAGATTGCCCTCGACGTAGACCGTGAAGCTGCCGCCGAGCGCCTGCGTGATGTAGCCGACCTGACCGAGCTTGAGAGTCACCTCGACGCCGGCGGGTATCGCGACAGCGCGCACGTCGCGCTGCACGACGATTGGTTCGTTTTCATAGGAGCGCATGGCGGTCTTGCTTACCTCGAGGTGCCCGTCATTCGGTGGATACCGCGGCGAGGGCCTGAGCCTGGTTGGAGCGCAGTGCCTTCGCGAGCGTGTGCCAGCAGAGGCTCGCGCACTTGACGCGCGCGGGAAACTCCCGGACCCCGGAGAGCGCGGCGAGCTTGCCGAGTTGTTCGTCGTCGACCGGCGCGGCATCGTCGGTGAGCAGCAGGTGGATGCGCTCGAACAGGGCGAGGGCCTCCGCGCGCGTCTTGCCCTTGACCGCCTCGGTCATCAGGGATGCCGAGGCCGTCGAGATCGCGCATCCCGCGCCGTCGAATTTGATTTCCTCGATCCGGTCCTCGCCGAAGCGCAGCCGCAGCGTCAGGCGATCACCGCACATCGGGTTGAACCCCTCGATGGTCGCGTCCGCAGGCGACAATTCGCCGAAGTTGCGTGGCTGGCGGTTGTGGTCGAGGATCACGTCGCGATACAGATCGGCGAGTTGCATGGCTGGACTCAGGTGAATAGACGGCGAGCGCGCGCCACCGAAGCGCCGAGCCGGTCTATCTCCTCGAAGGTGTTGTAGAAAGCGAACGACGCGCGCGCGGTGGCGGGCACGCGGAAAAAATCCATGACCGGCTGGGCGCAGTGATGGCCCGTGCGGATCGCGATGCCGTCCTGGTCCAGGATCGTGCCGAGATCGTGCGGATGCACCCCCGCCACGACGAAGGAGACGAGACTCGCCTTGTCCGCCGCCGTGCCGATCACGCGCAGGCCCTCGATTCGCTCCAGCACCTCGGTCGCGTAGGCGAGCAATTCCGACTCATGCACGTGCGCAGCTTCGAGGTCCAGGGTCCCGAGCCAGTCGATCGCCGCGCCGAGGCCGACGACGCCCGAGATGTTGGGGGTACCCGCCTCAAATTTATAGGGCAGGGCGTTGTACGTGGTCTTGGCGAAGCTCACGGTCAGTATCATGTCACCGCCTCCCTGCCACGGCGGCATGCGCTCGAGCACGCTCTCGCGGCCGTAGAGCACGCCGGTCCCGGTCGGGCCGAAGACCTTGTGCGCGGAGAATGCATAAAAATCACAGTCCAGTGCCTGCACGTCGACCGGCAGATGCGGGACCGCCTGGGCGCCGTCGATCAGGGTCACGATGCCGCGGGCTTTGGCGGCGGCGACGAGGCGATGCACGGGCAGAACCGTTCCCAGCGCATTCGACACGTGGGCGCAGGCAAAGAGCTTCGTGCGCGGGCTCATCAGGGCCTCCACTGCGTCGAAGTGAACCTCGCCCCGGTCGTCGATCGGCGCGACGACGAGAGTTGCGCCCGTCTGTTCGCAGACGATCTGCCAGGGCACGATGTTCGCGTGGTGCTCGAGGTGCGTGATCAAGATCTCGTCCCCGGGGCGCAGCAGGGGCCGGGCATAACTCTGTGCGACCAGATTGATCGCCTCCGTCGTGCCCCGCACGAACACGATCTCCTCGCGCGAGTGAGCATTCAGGAACGGCACCACGCGGTCGCGGGCGTTCTCGTATAGGGCCGTCGCCTCCTGGCTCAAGGTGTGGACGCCGCGGTGGATGTTCGCGTGGTGATGCCGCTCGTAGTCGTCGACGGCCGCGATCACGGCGTTCGGGCGCTGTGCCGAGGCGCCGTTGTCGAGAAACGCGAGCGGGTGTCCGTGGATGGTGCGTCCGAGCACGGGGAATTCGTCGCGCACGGCGGATACGTCGAATCGCGCGGGCTCGCGGACGGTTACGGTGTTGTTCATCGGAATTCTCGCAGGAGCTCGGAATCGGGTAATTGGGAGATCAGCTGCGCCTCGACCGCCGCGCGCGTCTCGCGCGAGGACATGCCGGTGAGCACGTCGGCGAGGAATGCATAGACGAGCAGACTCTGAGCCGTCGCCCGGTCGATCCCGCGCGACAGCATGTAGAACAGCATGTTCGGATCGAGCCGCCCGGTGGTCGCCCCGTGCGCGCACTTCACCTCGTCGGTGTGAATCTCGAGTTGCGGTCGCGTATCGATCTCGGCTCCCGCCGACAACAGCAGGCCGCGGCTCGATTGTTGCGACTCCGCGTGGGCGGCGCCGGCGTCGACGATCACCTTGCTGTTGAAGATCACCCGGCTGGTGTCACTCGCGATCGCGCGCGCCGTCTGCCGGCTCTGCGTGTGCGGTGCGTGATGGGCCGCGATATTCAGGCAGTCCACGTGCCGGGCTCCGGATCCGACGAGCAGGGAGAAATTCTCCAGTTCGGCCCCCGCCCCGTCGAGATGGGCCTCGAGGTTCGTCCGCAGCAGCGCGCCGCCGAGCGCAACCGTGAACTGTTTGCAGTGACTGTTCGCGGCGAGGCGGATCTCCAGTGAATCGATGTTGGTCGCCGCCGGGCCGGCCGAGAAGATCCGGTAGTGCTCGAGTTGCGCGCCCGGCGCGAGCGCGATCTGCGCCGCAGAATTGCAGAGGGTCCCGCCCACGCCGGTGTCGACGTGCCACTCGATGATGGTCGCGCGACTGCCGGACGCAGCCTCGATCAGCAAACGCGGATGGGCCGACGTGTTGGGGGTGGGCCCGCGCGTGTGATGGACGAGGAGCAGCGGCACGTCCAACGAGCCGTCGATGATCGCGTGCAGGCCGTCGACGAACAAGGCCGCATTCAGGAGTGCGACGCGCTGTTGTTCGGAATCCGACGGTGCGCCGAGCCGGGCGCTCAAGTCCGCCGCGTCGTCGCGGGTCTGGTCGCGCAAACTCCTCAGGGTGAGACCCGGCAGCTTCGGCAAGGACGCCGGTTGCGGGTAGCCGTTGACGAGGTCGATACGCAAGGCTTCGGGAGGCGAGCCCGCCGGCAATTCCAGTCCCGCCGGCGCGGTTCCGGGAAGCTCCTCGACCGGCGTGACGAAGTCCACGGCGGCGAGCCGGCGCAAATTCGTATAGCGCCAACTCTCGTCGCGGGTGCCGGGCAGTCCGAGCCGCAGGAAGCGTTGCATCGCCTGCTCGCGCCAGGGGTGCAGGGCATCGACGGTCCGTGCCCGCCACTGCGCGGCGAATGCGGCCAGCGCCGCGGGCGTGGCGCTCATGCGACGCGGCTCGCCTTGACCCAGTCGTAGCCCCGTTGCTCCAGTTCCAGGGCGAGGGACTTGTCGCCGGACTTGAGTATCCGGCCGCCGGAGAGGACGTGAACGTGGTCCGGTACGATGTAATCGAGCAGCCGCTGATAGTGCGTCACGAGCACCACCGCGCGCCTTGCATCGCGCAGACTGTTGACGCCCTTGGAAACGATCTTGAGCGCATCGATGTCGAGTCCCGAGTCGGTCTCGTCGAGGATCGCGAGCTTCGGCTCCAGCACGAGCATCTGCAGGATCTCGTTGCGCTTCTTCTCGCCGCCCGAGAAACCTTCGTTGACGCCGCGGGTCAAGAACGCCTCGCTCATCTCCATGAATTTCATCTTCTGCTTGATCAGCGCCAGAAATTCATAGGCATCGACCTCCGGCAGACCCGCGGCCTTGCGCTTGGCATTGAGCGCGGCCTTGAGCAGATAGACGTTGTTCACGCCGGGGATCTCGACGGGATATTGAAAACCGAGGAACAGACCCGCGCGGGCCCGGTCCTCGGGTTTCATCGCCAGCAAGTCCTGTCCCTCGAACGTGATCCGTCCGCCGGTCACCTCGTAGTCCTCCCGTCCCGCCAACACCTGCGCGAGCGTGCTCTTGCCGGAGCCGTTCGGCCCCATGATGGCGTGCACCTCGCCGGCATTGATGCACAGATCGATGCCGTTCAAGATGTCTTTGCCCGCGACCCGGGCGCTCAAATTCTCGATCTTCAGCAAGATTCTTCCCCGATTTCCCAGTGAACGCTCATCCGACGGACCCCTCCAGGCTGACGCTCAGGAGGTTTTGCGCCTCGACCGCAAACTCCATCGGCAACTCTTTGAAAACCACCTTGCAGAACCCGCTCACGATCATGTTCACGGCGTCCTCGGCCGAGATCCCGCGCTGCAAACAATAAAACAGCTGATCCTCGCCGATCTTCGACGTGCTCGCCTCGTGCTCGACCGTCGCGGTGGGGTTTTTCACCTCCATGTAGGGAAAGGTGTGAGCCGCGCACAGGCCGCCCATCAGCAGTGAATCGCACTGGGTGAAGTTGCGCGCGCCGTCCGCGCCCGGCAGGATTTTGACTTGACCGCGATAGGTGTTCTCGGCGTGTCCCGCGGAGATGCCCTTCGAGACGATCGTGCTCTTCGTATTTCGGCCGACGTGGATCATTTTCGTGCCGGTGTCCGCCTGTTGGTGATGATTCGCGACCGCCACCGAGTAGAACTCGCCGATCGAGCCCTCACCCTTGAGCACGCAGCTCGGGTATTTCCAGGTGATCGCCGATCCCGTCTCCACCTGCGTCCACGAGATCTTGGCGTTGCGGCCACGGCATTCGCCGCGCTTGGTGACGAAATTGTAGATGCCGCCGATTCCGTTCTCGTCGCCCGGATACCAGTTCTGCACCGTCGAATACTTGATCGTCGCATCGTCGAGGGCGACCAATTCCACGACCGCGGCATGGAGCTGATTCTCGTCGCGCATCGGCGCGGTGCAGCCTTCCAGGTAGCTCACCGTCGCCCCTTCAGCGGCGATGATCAGGGTGCGTTCGAACTGGCCGGTCTTCGCGGCGTTGATGCGGAAGTAGGTCGACAGCTCCATCGGGCAGCGCACGCCGCGCGGAACGTAGACGAACGAGCCGTCCGAGAAGACCGCCGAATTCAATGCGGCGAAAAAGTTGTCGCCGGCCGGCACGACGCTGCCGAGATACTGTTCGATGAGCTCGGGATGATTGTGCACGGCCTCGGAAAACGAACAGAAGATCACGCCCGCCTTGGCCAGTTTGTCCTTGAACGTGGTCGCGACCGACACGCTGTCGAACACGGCGTCCACCGCGACGCCGGCCAGACGCGCCCGCTCGTGCAAAGGGATGCCCAGCTTCGCATAGGTGGCGAGCAGCTTCGGGTCGACCTCGTCCAAGCTCTTGGGCGCATCGACGGGCGCGCGGGGCGCCGAGTAATAGGAGATGTCCTGATAGTCGATCGGTTTGTAATGCACGTGCGCCCAGGTCGGCTCCCGCATCGTCTGCCAATGGCGGAAGGCCTTGAGTCGCCAATCGAGCAGGAACCGCGGCTCGTTTTTCTTGAGCGAAATGGCGGCGACCACATCCTCGTTCAAGCCCGGGGGGAGGCTGTCCGATTCGATGTCGGTCACGAAGCCGTGACGGTATTTCTGCCCGATCAGCGCTTCGACGTCGGAAGGTTTGCTTGCCACGATATGATCTACCCGTTGGTTGGAGAGCGGCCGAGATGGGCCGCGTCGATGCGGATTTCCGCGGCCAGCTGAGCGACCCGTACGCCCACGGAATCGAGGCCCGCGAGCTGGTGCAGAGTGACGTCCTCGAGAGCTCGCCGGATCGCCGCATTCACCTTCTGCCAGGCGCCGCCGACCCGGCAGAGTTTCTCGATGCCGCACTGGCTGGAGACCGCGCTGCATTCCGTGATCGCCACCGGCCCCTCGAACACGTCGAGAATCTGCGCGGCCGTGATCTGATCGGGACGCCGCGCGAGCCGATAGCCGCCGAGGGCGCCGCGGGACGAGATCACCATGCCGGCGCGCTGGAGCTCCTTGAGCACCTTGCTCACGGTCGGCAGGCGGATGCGCGTCTTGCCCGCGAGTTCTGCGGCGGCGCAATGGCTGGACGGATCCTGTGCCAAGGCGGCCAGCACGACGGTCGCGTAATCGGTCAATTTGCCCATGCGTAGCATAGAGGACGATTTTAGTCCTATTTGAACCCAAACTTCCACCGCAATGCGCGACTCAAACCACCGCAGCGCGGGAGCCGCCCAAGTTTGTTATCCTCACGGGGCCTTTCCATCAACACTTTAGCAAGAGACGCCAGTCATGAACCATCAAGAGTTAACAGCTATCGCCCAAGCAATGGTCGCGAAGAACAAGGGGATTTTGGCCGCCGATGAGAGCACCAGCACGATCGGTAAGCGATTCAACGGCATCAAGATCGAATCCACCGAGGAAAACCGGCGGACGTATCGGGAACTGTTGTTCACGACACCGGGTGCGAGCGACTACATCAGCGGTGTGATTCTCTACGACGAAACGATTCATCAGAAGACGAAGGACGGCGTGCCGTTTCCGACTTATTTGACGAAACTCGGCATCCTCCCGGGTATCAAGGTCGATACCGGCGCGAAGCCTCTCGCCGGTTCGCCCGGGGAGACCATCACCGAAGGACTCGATGGGCTGCGCGAGCGTCTCGCCGCCTACCATGCGCTCGGTGCACGGTTCGCCAAGTGGCGCGCGGTGATCGACATCGGCGCGGGCATCCCGTCCTCTTACGCGATTGCCGCCAATGCCGCAGCGCTCGCGCGATACGCGTCGCTTTGCCAGGAAGCGAACATCGTGCCGATCGTCGAACCCGAAGTCCTCATGGACGGCGCGCATACGATCGAACGATGCGAGGAAGTGACATCCGCGACGCTTGCGACCGTGTTCGATCATCTGTTCGCGGCGCACGTGTTCCTCGAGGGGATCGTACTCAAACCGAACATGATCGTTCCGGGCAAGAAGTCGGGACAAAAGGTGTCGCCGGAACAGGTGGCCGAGGCGACACTGCGGGTGCTCAAGCGGCATGTGCCGTCCGCCGTTCCCGGAATCGCCTTCTTGTCGGGTGGACAGAGCTCGGTCGAGGCGACGCACCATCTGCAGTTGATCAACTCGGCGGGTCCGTTGCCGTGGCCGGTCACCTTCAGTTACGGCCGTGCACTGCAAGACAACGCGTTGCTGGCCTGGTCGGGGCATGCGTCGAGCTTCGTCCAAGGTCAGGCCGCGTTGTTCAAGCGCGCGAAATTGAATGGCCTTGCATCCGTCGGCGCCTATAATGGCGCGATGGAAAACGCGGCCGCCTGATCTTTTACGTCGCACGGGTTCTCCCCGCATCGTGCGGGGAGGACATTCAAACCGAAACACCTTGAATCAGAACGCCAATATCGTCGAGATCCGCGCGCTCAACTATTCCGTGGGCGGGCGTTCCGTCTTCAACGATCTGTCGATGAACATACCCCGTGGCCGGGTCACGGCGATCATGGGGCCGAGCGGCACGGGCAAGACGACCTTGTTGCGCCTCATCACGCGTCAAGTGCGACCAGAGGCGGGTTCCGTCCACGTCGACGGCATCGACGTCGAGACCTTGTCGCGCACCGATTTGTATGCGCTTAGACGGCGCATGGGCATGCTGTTCCAGAATGGCGCTCTGTTGACCGATTTGAACGTGTTCGAGAACGTCGCCTTTCCACTGCGGGAACACACCGAACTGCCGGAGCGCCTGATCCGACAGCTGGTCCTCACGAAGCTCCAGGCCGTGGGTTTGCGCGGCGCGATCGATCTGATGCCGGCCGAGTTGTCGGGCGGCATGGCGCGGCGTGTGGCGCTCGCGCGCGCCATCGTCATGGATCCGGAGATCCTGATCTATGATGAGCCCTTCGTCGGACTCGATCCGATCTCGATGGGAGTGATCCTGCGCCTGATCCGCCGTCTCAACGATGCGCTCGGACTGACCAGCATCGTCGTCTCACACGACGTGCAGGAGATCTCGACGGTCGCCGACCTCGTTTTTCTGCTGTCCGGTGGACAGGTGGTCGCCCAGGGCACGCCGCAGCAACTCCAGTCCTATCCGTCGGAAATCGTGCGGCAGTTCATGGGCGGCCTTGCCGACGGGCCGGTGCCGTTTCATTATCCCGCCCCTGAATATTTCGGCGAGCTGCTCGGTCGCGACGGAGAAACGTGAGAGTCTCCAACAACCTTTGGTCCAGCCTGATCGAATCCCTGGTGAGTGTCGGCAACGTGGCGCGGTTCCTCCTGCGCCTGATCGTCGGGACTCCGCGGGCGCTGCTGCGGTTCGGGCTGATCGCCGAACAGATTTTCAATGCCGGCGCCTTGTCGCTGGTGATCATCATGCTGTCCGGCCTGTTCGTCGGCATGGTGCTCGGCCTGCAGGGCTTTCAGCTCCTGCAGCGGTTCGGTTCCGAGGATGCGCTCGGCACGGCGACTGCGATCGGCCTCGTGAAGGAACTCGGCCCCGTCGTCACGGCGCTGCTGTTCGCGGGACGGGCGGGCACGGCCCTGGCCTCCGAGATCGGACTGATGCGCGCGACCGATCAGCTCTCCGCGATGGAGATGATGGCGGTCGATCCGATACAGCGCGTCGTCGTGCCGCGCTTCCTCGGCGGCGTGATCTCCATGCCCTTGTTGGCGGCGATCTTCAGCATGATCGGCATCTATGGCGCGCAGCTGATCGGAGTACAGATCATGCACGTCGATGCGGGCAGCTTCTGGTCGCAGATGCGCGCTTCGGTCGGTGCCCGCGACATCAACGAGGGCATCGTCAAGAGCGTGATCTTCGGCGTCGCGTGCAGCCTGATCGCGGTCTTCGAGGGTTACAATGCCGAACCGACCGCCGAGGGCGTGGGGCGCGCGACGACCCGTACGGTCGTGACGTCCGCCGTCACGACGCTGTTCCTGGATTACCTGATCACAGCCATGTTTCTGTAAGAGGAAGAGTTATGCGCAAGTCGCGGAGCTTGAGTTTGGGAACGGGGCTATTCATCGTGCTGGGATTCGGCGCCCTGTTCTTTTTGACAACGCAGACGACCTCGCATGGTCTGTCCTTCGGCAGCAAGCCGCATTACGACGTGATCGCCAAGTTCGACAACGTCGGTGACTTGAAAGTCGGTTCGCCCGTCTCGATGTCGGGCGTGGAGATCGGACGGGTCATCAGCATCGATTTCGACATGAAGGTGTACAAAGCGGTCGTCAAGATGAGCATCAGCGACAAGTACAATGAGATTCCGACCGACAGCGACGCGAGCATCAACACGCAGGGTTTGCTCGGCGGTAAGTTCATCAGTCTGACGGCGGGCGGCGCGGAAACTTATCTGAAGAACAATGATCAAATCGACTTCACCCAGTCGGCTTTCGTGCTCGAAAGTCTGATCGGACAATTGGTGGCGAATTTCGCGAAGAGTAACGGCGACGCCGCACACGCCGCGGCGCCGGCGACTCCGGAGAAGAGCAAATGAACAAGAACCTCGGACTCAAGGCATGGATTCTGACCGGCGCGCTCGCGGCCGCCACCGGCATCGCCGTCGCCGATCAAGCGGCCCCCGCCGGTGCGCCTGCGGCCTCCACGCTGCCCGCGAACGCCGGCCCCGCGCAGATCGTCGCCGATTCCGCGCAGCGCATGCTCACCGAGCTGGATGCGAACCGGGCGATGTACAAGAAGGACCCGGCCAAGCTCGATCATCTCGTGGCGACGGTGCTCCTGCCGAGCTTCGATACCGAGGCCGCGGCAAGATTGGTCTTGGGCCTGACCTGGCGGACGGCGACGCCCGAGCAACGCAAGCGCTTCATCGATGCGTTCTATCATTCGCTGCTGCGTAATTATGGCGCCGCGCTGGTCGACTTCACCGGCGATCGGTTCAAGATCCTGCCCTATACGGGGGATCCGAACGACACGCGCGCGAGCGTGCGAACCGAGGTGAAGCGCGCTTCCGGCGAGGTCGTGCCGGTCATCTTCGAACTGCATAAAACCGACACCGGCTGGAAGGCATGGGACGTCGTCATCGACGGCATTTCGTATATCAAGAGTTTCCGCACCGACATCGGCAGCGAAGTGCAGGCCAAAGGCCTGGACGAGGTCATTACGCGTCTCGAATCCCAGGGCATCGCCCCGAAGTCGGGCACCTGAACGCGACCGTGGCGAGTGTGGTGCGTCCCGCGGGCTTTTCGCTGGAGGGCGGCGAGCGTGCCGCCGTCAGCGGCTTGCTCGATTTCGACTCCGTTGGTGCCCTGCTGGACCAGGGGTCCGCGGCGATTGCCGCCGGCACGGCGGCGTTCATCGACTTGTCGGGTGTCACGGGCAGCGACAGCGCGGGACTCGCTTTGCTGCTCGAGTGGCTCAGCGTCGCGCGTGCCGCGAAGAAAAGCCTGCGATACGAGCACATGCCTGCCCAGTTGCAGCAGCTCGCCCGCCTCAGCGAGGTCGAGGAGCTCCTGCTCTGGGATTGAGCACGGTCCCCGGTCGACGCGCCTCACTGGCGCGCCGCGCCACCGATGGCGCCCGGCTGGTCGTCCCTCCTGGGTCAGTGCGAGGATTTGTCGCCGGGTGTCGGCGGTGACGCAGTGTCCGGCGCATCCGGATCCAGGCTCGAATCGTCTTCCTGTTTCGGTGGAGCGTGGCCGGACATGAAAGCGCGCCTTGCCAAATAGGCATCCCTGACGAACTGGTAGGGGTCGTACGCCGTCGCCAGTGTCGGCTCGAGAGACAACAGGCTTGCGCGGGTGTCGAGCAGATCCACGGCGACCAAGGGATACTTGATCCAAGGGTCGTGAATGTATTGGATCGGACTCGTGTAGGCGTCCACGACCCGGCTCGGGGCATCGCGTAGATCCGAAGGACCCAGCACGGGCAACTCGATGAAGGGGCCGGAATGCACGCCCCAACGTGCCAAGGTCAAACCGAAGTCCTGATCGTTGTGCGCAAGGCCGGCATGGGTGGCCGGATCGAGCAAGCCGCCGATGCCGACCGTCGTGTTGAGCAGCAGCCGGCCGAGGTCGGTGGCCGCGGCGAGCGGCTTGCCTTGCAATGCATCGTTGACGAAAACGGTCGTCATGTGCAGGTTGCCGAAGAAATTCGTCACTCCAGTGCGTATGGGTTGAGGGACGACCCGCACGTAGCCTTTCGCGATCGGCTTGGTGACCGCGTTGTCGACCTTCGTGTTGAACCTGTAGACGCCGCGATTCCAGCTTTCGTAGGGATCCTGCGGCGAACGCGGCGCATTCGGCGGCAGCGTGACGCAGCCGGTCAAGGTCGCGCCGAGCAAACAAAACGTCAGCGCCTGCGCCGCGAGTCGATTCATCATTGGTCTATCCCTGTGTGAGTTTGTGTGTCGTCAATGACGGCCGCTGCCGCCGCTGTTGTCGTCGGCAACCTGGGTCTTGCGCTGGCGCGCGAGCGCCGTGTGCACCTCTTCCAGCAGCGCGCTGAAGCGGGCACGCTGGATGGGATTCAGTCCCGGAAGCCCCAGTGCGAGTTGCAGCTGAGTCGACGCCTTGTTCAAGTCGCCGGTCATGATGTAGAAGTCCGAAAGATAGTAATACGAATCCGCGGTGTCGCCCGCTGCATTGGCAGCCTTTGCGATCAGCCTGGCCTGGTCCGGCGTGGGATCGACGACATCGAACAAGTCGAGCAGCAAGAGATGCGCCTCCTTGTTCTGGTTGGCATGCATGTAGGTCTCCGCCAAACGGATCGTGATCGGCACGTTGCGAGGGAACAAGCTCAATGCCTTCTGAAGGATTCCGACGGATTCCTTGTCTTGCCCGTTGACGAGATACGCCTGCCCCAGCGCCCCGTAGAGCTGCGTGACCTTGGGATACTCCGCGAGCAGGGTCTGCAGCTGCTGGATCGCGGGTTGCGGTTCCCTCGCCGCGATGTAGGCCACGGCGCGGCCGTAGCGCTCCGCCAGAGTCGTTCCCGCGCCGTTCTTGATCAGGTCGTTGTAATACTGGATCGCCACCTTCGGGTCACCGACCAGCGAGCGCACGCGCTCGCGCATCAGTCCGTAGCTCAGTGTGTCCTCGTGCCGGATTCGGCCGATTTGCGCGGCACGGTCGCGTGCCTCGGCGATGCGGTCCGCCGTGACCGGGTGGTTGATCAGGAATTCGACCTGACGGATCCGGTCCGGATTCGGAGAACCGCGCTCCAGAGCGGCGAAAGCGGTGGCCATGCCGAGCGGATCGAATCCCGCCGCCGACATCGTGTAGATCCCGACGCGATCGGCCTCGAATTCCTGGGTGCGTGTGTAGTTGATCTGGTGCTGGATCGCCGCGCCCTCGGTGCCCAGCACGCCGGCCTCGACCGCGCCCGGATTGCCCCGTCCCGCGGTCGCGCCGATCAGGATCGCGGCGAGCATCGCGGCCGCCGAAACGAGTCCGGCCTTGGATTGGTCGATGATGCCGCGCGCGATGTGCCGCTGCGTCACGTGCGCCGTCTCGTGGGCGAGGATGCCCGCGAGTTCGTTCTCGTTTTCCGTCGCCAGGAACAGCGCGCTGTTGACGAAGATGAATCCACCGGGAATCGCAAAGGCGTTCAAGGTCGGATCCTTGATCACGAAATAGGTGAACTGATGCTGACCTTCCTCGGCGTTGCTGGAGAGTTTATGGCCGACGGACTGGATGTACTCGGTGACTTCCGGGTCTTCGAGCAGCACGTTCTGTTCGCGCATCTCCCGCACGTACATCAGGCCCGCGCCATACTCGTCCTCGAGCGTGATGGCGGCGTTCGCCGGACTCCCGAGTTCCGGCAGGTCGGTCTCCGAGCCGCCGCTACCCGGGGTCTCCTGGGCTTGGACGCCGTCGACCCAGGCGATGCTGAGGCTGACGCCGAGCGCAAAAGCCGCGAAAAACGCCGACGAGGCCTGGAAACGTTTCATAACTCCTGCCATAACTGCCATTGGAGTGCGATTTCCGCCCGTAAGTTCTCCCCGGGTCCGCGATATTTCAAAGAACCTCGGACGCATAATCCGCGAGGCGGGAGCGCTCGCCGCGCACGAGCGTAATGTGGCCGGAGTGGATCCAGCCGTGAAAACGATTGACGACATAAGTCAGGCCGGACGTCGTTTCCGTCAGGTACGGCGTGTCGATCTGGGCGATATTTCCGAGACAGATCATCTTGGTGCCGGGGCCGGCGCGGGTGACCAGTGCCTTCATCTGTTTGGGCGTCAAGTTTTGCGCCTCGTCGATGATGATGAACCGGTTCAGGAAGGTGCGCCCGCGCATGAAATTGAGGGAGCGGATCTTGATGCGATGGCGCAGCAGGTCGTTGGTCGCCGCCCGTCCCCAGGTGCCCCCCGGCTGGCTCTGGGTCAGCACTTCGAGGTTGTCCATGAGCGCGCCCATCCAGGGCTCCATTTTCTCCTCCTCGGTACCCGGGAGGAAGCCGATGTCCTCGCCGAGCGGGATCGTCACGCGCGTCATGATGATCTCACTGAATCGGTTGTGGTCCAGCGTCTGCGAGAGGCCGGCCGCGAGCGTGAGCAGCGTCTTGCCGGTTCCGGCGGGGCCGAGCACGGTCACGAAGTCGATCTCAGGGTCCATCAGCAGGTTCAACGCGAGATTTTGCTCGCGATTACGCGCGCTCACGCCCCAGACGTTGTTGCGCTCGGTGCGATAATCGACGGTCAGTTCGAGGACCGCCGCATCGCTCTCGAGCTTGCGGATGATCGCCTCCAGGCCGTTGTCGCTGGTGTCATAGACGAATTGGTGGGTTTTCCACTCCTGCACCAGGGGTCCACGAACCCGGTAGAACGTGCGGCTCTGGTGCTGCCAGGACTCCATGCCCTTGCCGTGCTTGTCCCAGAAATTCGGCGGCAGCTGCTGCACGCCGCTCGACAACAAGTCGGCGTCCTCGATCGTCTTGTCGCTCGAATAATCTTCGGCGTGCACGCCGACGATCGCCGCCTTGATGCGCAGGTTGATGTCCTTGGACACCAGAGTGACACGCATGTCCGGGAATTTCTGCTGCAAGGCGAGGGTGTCGGCGAGAATTGCGTTGTCGGCACCGTGCCCCGGAAGGCTCGCCGGCAGCACGGAGACCAGCTGCTGGGTTTGGAAGAACAACCTTCCGCCCGGTTGCGGCTTCCCGCGATTGATCGGCGCCGCGGTCGGCAGAGGCAGTCCCCGATCGATTTGCTTCTTGGTTGCTCCCTGCATCAATTCGTCCAGGAAGCGGCTGACCTGACGGACGTTGCGCGCGGACTCCGAGAGGCCCTTCTTGCCCGCATCGAGCTCCTCGAGCACGGTCATCGGGATGTAGATGTCGTGCTCCTCGAACCGGAAAATGGCGGTCGGGTCGTGCATGAGCACGTTCGTGTCGAGCACGAAAATCCGGCGCTGTTGTGCGATTTTGCGGCTTTTCGCGACGACGGCCCGGCTGGGCCGCAGCGCGCCGGTCACAGGGATCTTACCGCTGTCAGCACCGCTTCCGCGTGACCGTCCACCTTGACCTTGCGCCAGGCCTCACGAAGCACTCCCTTCGCGTCGATCAGGAAAGTGCTGCGTTCCACGCCCAGGAACGTCTTCCCGTACATGCTCTTTTCCTGGATCACCTCGTAGAGCTGGCAGACCTCCTGGTCCGGGTCGCTCAGCAGTTCAAAGGGGAATCCGAGTTTCTTCTTGAATTTCTCGTGCGACTCGAGACTGTCGGTCGAGATGCCGAAGATCAGGGTCTTCGCCTTCTTGAACTGCGCATAGTTTTCCGTGAAGCTGATTCCCTCCTTGGTGCAGCCGGGCGTGTTGTCGCGCGGGTAGAAGTACAGGACGATGTGACTGCCCGCACCGTCCTTCAGCGACCACTTGCCTCCCGTGCCCTGCAGGCTGAATGGCGGGGCCTTCTTGCCGATTTCGATCTTGCTCATGAGGGTGCTCAACTCTTGACGGGTTCGAAGATTGCATCCAGGTTCAAATGGTCGCAGAAATCCATGAATTCCTCGCGCAAAACACCGATGTGCAGGCGGCTCGGCACGTTCACGATCAGCTGTACCGAGAACATCGGCGCGCCCGTGTGCGCCGCGGCGTAGGAGCGCGTCGACAGCTCGGCGATGTCGACTCCGCGCTGAGAGAAGAATCCCGAGAGCCCCGCGACGATGCCGCTCTGGTCGAGGCAGACCACGTCGATGGAGTAGGGCAGCATATCATTCCGGGCCGCGCGCGCCTCCGTGCGCCGCAGTTGGATGTTCATGCCCGAGGCGTCGCCGAGCTTCTTGAACTCCCCTTCGAGCTTCGCCAGGGTGTGCCAGTTGCCGGTCACGAGCAGCAGCATCGCAAATTCGCTGCCGAGCGAGGTCATGCGGCTCTCGCTGATGCTGCCGCCGCAGTCGGTTACCGCTTTGGCAAGGTCGTGGACCATGCCGACGCGGTCGCCGCCGACCGCAGAAATCACGATGTGTTGTTTCATTGCCCCAAATTCTACTAAAGGATCGCGGTCGCGGGCGAACAGTTCGCGATTGCTGCTCGCCGGGCCTGCGCGCCGGGGCTCGCTTCTGCTTGCCACGGTGCCGGTCGGCAACTTAAGGTAGCGGTATTTCCCCCGGAGCCCCTGCATGTTCACCGGAAGCCTCGTCGCAATCGTCACGCCCATGGCGGCCGATGGCTCCCTGGACCTCGTGGCCTGGGAGCGACTGCTCGACTTCCACGTGGCTGCGGGCACCGACGGCATCGTGATTGCCGGGACGACCGGCGAGTCGCCGGCGCTGCTCCCCGAGGAAATCGAGGAACTGACGCGCCGGGCCGTCGCGCGTTGCCGGGGCAGAACGCGGACGATTGTCGGCTGCGGCACGAATTCCACCGCGGCCACGGTGTCGCGCACCCGAGCGCTGTCGCGTTTGGGCGTCGATGGCGTCATGCTCGTGACCCCCTATTACAACAAACCACCGCAAGAAGGCCTCTATCGACATTTCGTCGCGGCCGCCGACGCCTCTGCGGTGCCCGTGATTCTGTATAATGTGCCCGGAAGAACGTCCGTGGATCTCCTGCCGTCAACGGTTGCGCGGCTCGCACGGCATCCCCAGATCGTCGCGCTCAAGGAGGCGACGGGCACTTCGCAGCGGATACGCGAACTCGTCGAGAGCTGTCCTGCGACTTTCGCGCTGCTGTCGGGTGACGATGCGACTTTCGTCGAGTTCGTCGCCCTGGGCGGCAAAGGCGTCATCTCCGTGACCGCCAACGTCGCGCCGGCGCGTATGCACGAAGTTTGTGCCGCCGCTCTCGCCGGTGACCTGGCGAGGGCTCGCGCGCTCGATGCCACTCTGCAGCCTTTGCATCGGGATCTGTTCGTCGAAGCAAACCCCATCCCCGTGAAGTGGGCGGTTGCCAGAATGGGACTGATCGGCAGCGCGTTGCGTTTGCCCTTGGTCGAAATGTCCGCCGTTCACCAGGAGACGATCCTGCGCGCGATGCGGGCGGCCGGAATAGAACTGAAGGATCAAGCAGCATGACGAGAGGTCGATTGTTATTGGGTTTACCGGTGTTCATGCTGGCGAGCGGCTGTCATCTATTCCACGGCTTTCAGCCCGATTGTCACAAGCCCCAGCTCTACCAAAAGGCCCAGCAGGTCGCCCCCTTGCGTGTTCCGGAGGGTTTGGATGCGCCCAACGTGACCGGTGCGCTGGTAATTCCTCCCGGCGACGAGGCGACCGCCCCGCCTCTGGGTGCGAAGGACGCCTGTCTGGATACCCCGCCGCGTTTCAAAGAGGCCCCACCCGCCAAGAGTGCCTCGGAAATGACCAAGGAGGGCGGTTCGCCCTGAGCGAGCCGAGCGGGAGCCGGAGCGCCCGGCCAGCCGATTTGATCGCCCGACCAGCGTCCGGTACCCTTGCGGCCCGAGTGGAGAGGTGGCCGAGCGGTCGAAGGCGCACGCCTGGAAAGTGTGTAACATCCTAAAAGGTGTTCGAGGGTTCGAATCCCTCCCTCTCCGCCATTCGGGAAGAGTTGTGTTTCGGTCCGTAGCGGTGCTGCGGGCCCGGTAGCTGAGAGGTGGCGGGAGGGATGACGCCGGAGCGGCAGCGACGG
>Ga0209208_10000677_pt1 | contig 45540 bp, 27 predicted proteins | sample S1TSphfallax_3_FD_187694 | JGI IMG/M metagenome (GOLD analysis project Ga0209208, IMG submission 187694) | Host-associated microbial communities from peat moss isolated from Minnesota, USA - S1T2_Fd - Sphagnum fallax MG (SPAdes) (version 2) | ecosystem: Host-associated > Plants > Peat moss >...
TTCTCACTCATAATTTGAGAATAATAATTTTCAAAACCAATTCTCACAATTTCCATTTTCAAATTTTTTTAAATCATAAAAAATGAGGAATTAAAAAAAATCATACCTGATAGAGTTGGTTTAGAAAGATGAAAAAAATGCATTTAGCAATTCGAAAAAACGTTTTTTTTTTATTGCATTTATTTGGCTGTTCCTTTGGCTTTGCGTTTCAAAGCTTGAGAATGCACTCCTATAACAATTTAAATCACTCAAAATGGAGAAGAATAGAAAAAGATTTGCCAAAATGTTCGATGATAGGCTAGTGTTAAATGGTGGGTCAGTTTATCCTATTATATTGTACAAAAAGGTAATTTTTTTTTAATTAAAAAAAATTACCTTGCTTGCTTCTCGTAGCTCAAAAGTCTACTTGCAAAAGGGGAGGATCAAGCCAAAAAAAAAAAAAAAACTTAAAAATTACTATCTACAACCGTGCAAAACAAAACAAAAAACCAAAACTAGAACTCAAACCACCACAAAACATAAATCAATTAAGAAGATTAAAAAAATGTAGATAAAACAAGAGTACTTGAGAGTAAAAGAGAACAAAGATTTGGATGTGTAATAACGAGTACAAAATAAAAGATTCAAGAAAAAGTTTGGACTATTTTTATAACTAAACTTAAACCCTAACCCCAAAGGGTGGCAGTCGTCACATTACTGTTAACCCTAATGTGACAAATGCATCCATAAACAATAAGTTTTAGTTTTTTTTTAATTTTTAATTTTTAAAATTTTGAAATGATAATTTTAATTTTATTATTATTATTTTTTACTTAATATTTATTATTAGTCTTACTTCTTATTTTAAAAAAAATTATTTACTATTATTTCTACTTCTTACTTATTATTTATTTCTTCTTTTAAAAAAAGATTTTATCATGAAAATTAAACCCTTCTCAAAATGTGAAAATCGATCTGATTCTCAGATTTGATGTGCAGTGAAAACCTGGGTGATTCTCACTAGGCAATTCTCATTCCAATCAAAACTGTCAAGTAGGTTCTCGTGACATTCTCACCATCAGTTCTCACTGAGAACCGGATTGAAAATCAGTGTCGATTTTCAGCCGGCGGGTGAGAACCGCCCAACACTGAAATAGAGCTTCAAAATTGAAATGCGTTTTCTTTGCAAACTCCTCAATGCTACCACCCTATGGGGTTTTGTTCTTTACAAAGAAAAAAAGAATTGCAAAGGAATTTGCAAGGAAACTATCTAGTGCACAACGTGGGTTAATAAAAACATAGTGAGTTTCGACCCACCGGCTGAAAAGTTTAGTGAAATTTTTGCACCGAATACAAACAATGTTAAAAGATGAACAAGTAGGGTAAAAAAACATGGCTAGTTCTTAGCATTCCAGCAATCACTTGGTAAATTCCTCCTCCTAATTGCTCCCTCTTGAACTGGAAAAGGATGCAAGCAATGGTGACCTTGCCCTTGACATTGTCAAGGGCAAGGTCACCATTGCTTGCATCCCTATTTGGGGAACGACCAAGATGGAACATTGACCCCTAGGAGGTCTTGAATAAGGGCATCCCTAATATTTTTTAGCTTCAAATATTGTAATACAAGGGGAAGTTCAACACATGTCTATTGAATAATTAATTTAATTTGAAAGATTCCATGTCAAAATAAAATATTACCATACATTCTCTCCTTTACTTACAAATTTTTTTTTTCTCTGAAAAAAATAATTCTTCAACTTTTAATTAGCCTTGAAGCTGCCAAGCTATCACAGTAGCACTTTCTTGGTGCGGGACTATGGGAGGATCATGAAGATGGTGGGACAGGTGACAGAACATATCGAGCATGCTGGGGAATGTCCTGAGGCAACGGGGTACAACCGCGGCTGGTGTGGCGCAGAAGTGGCAAGAAGAACATGTCATCAAAGGTTCAACAATGTCGCGTGTTGCACTCCCCGTGTGGGTTGTGCTGCTCTATTTTTCGCATTGAATTTTTCATTTGTGCCATTTAAAAAAAAGAAAAAAAAAAAGGTTCAAGACTGTTAAATTAGGGGTGGAAAAACAGTGGGAGGCACCAGGGCACGCCATGACATGTTGGGGTTCAATTTTTTAAAACATTGGGAAATTTTTGTTTCTCTACTTTAAAATTCGACTAAATTTGCGGATATCACAAAATTGGAAAAAAAATTTCCCTGGTTTCGACCATCTGAAACCGAAATGACCAAAAAAAGAAAGAGAGAAAAGGGCTATTTCCCACGTCCCAATATAATGTCTAGTTACTGAAGTCCACTGTGCATTCGCACATAATTATACCAGTGATTGTTTTTTGGAAAATTTTCGCCAAAATGCGACTGTCAAAAATTCTTTGTTTTATTGGAAAATATTCAACAAAATACGAAATTAAAAAAAAATTGGCACAAAATAGCCACAATAGGACAGAGTGCTTTAAGATTTTCTACTTTCATATTTTGTGTATTAAAATTTTGGCTAAATAAATGGAAACATCACAAAATTGAAAAAAGAAAAGGAAAAAAACTGATCTGTATTATTAGATATTGTTATTGCACGATATTAGATACTCCAAAATTGCCATATTGACTACAAACAATACGGAAGGAACTGTGCGCCACGGATCTCCAAGAGACGACGACCGCAACAACAGTCGACGGACGCGCGCTGGCGCGCTGTTCACGGCGTAGTTTTTTTCCCGTTTGGTCTATATTTGGATCCTTCTGCAGCGGTAGGTCTCATCATAGGTACCTGTGGGCAGCATTTCTTTTAATGGCGAGTTTTCGCCAGTAAATTCTACAAATCGCCAGATTGTTATTATTAGTTGCAGTAGGTAGCCAAAAATACAGAAAGATTTTGATTTTATCCTACTTCCATGTTAGTACATGTGGCCAAATCTGGCTAAATCACTTTCGAGATGATAGCCACCTCGGCTACATCACAAAATTGGAAAAAGAAACCCTGTCTGTGGGTGCCGTCGCTCGCGGAGCTCCGAATTTGACAAAACCATTTCAAAGAAGAAGAGGACTTTGCGAAAACGACTTTGAATTCCTTTCTACAGCTGCTCATCGTTTTGAACAGGATAAGAAGAAAATTCCTGTGCAAGGGACGAGTCATCTCCTAGCCGCGAAGACTCTGAAGTCTCTATGGAACGATTTTGCGGGCTCTTATACGCGTGAGTGAGGAGAGAAGGATTCGTATTTGTGTTTGTAAGAACTAAGCAGAAAGAAGAAGAAGAAGAAAAGAAAGAGGAAGAAGAAGCTGAAATCTTATGAATTGGAGTTTGAATCGACGCCAGTTTGTGCTCTGACGAAGGAAGGAAGGAATTGTGTTTTGTAGTTTTTTTCAAGCTTCTGGGGAAAGAGAGAGAGAGAAAGAGAGTTTGCGAGTCTTTTTTCTGTTGCAGATAGAAGAAGAGAGACGGTTTGCAGTAAGAGGATATTATATAGAGGAAGAAGGCGAAGAACAGAGATCTGACCTGCAAAAGTTTTCGACGATGGCACATCCGCCATCGCCTTTGTATATCTTCAAGCCCAGGCGGCTGGGGTTAGTGGCGATGGCTCCACCTCCAAGTCCCTCTGCCATGTCGCTTGTGAAGGCGTTGCTCGGTTTGATAAGGCTTATCGGTGTATGCGGCAAGCCGCACTTGCTTCAGAGGAGGAATGCGTCGAACATCGCGCGCAGAATCGAGTTGCTTGCACCGCTCTTCGAGGAGATCGCAGACTTACGGATCCCTGTACCTCCCTCGGCTGTGCTCTCGTTTCAGGAATTGTATACCATCTTGAGCGGAGTGAGGGTCTTGCTAGATGATTGCAGGGAAGGAAGCTGCTTCTGTTTACTGATGGAACAGGAATCCGTCGCGCAGCAGTTCCATGACTCGACACAGAACATAGCAGTCGTTCTACAAGCTCTTCCCTTAGAGCTCCTCGATCTCCCCGTTGAGGTCAAGGAGCAGATAGAACTGGTGCGCATGCAAGTGCTGAAATCGAAACCGTTGTTGGATCCCGCGGAGCTTAAACTGCGCGAGGAGGCGACGGCGATTCTTGGCAAGGTTGAGAGGAAGGAAACACTGGAGCTTTCTCGTTTACGAAGGCTGTTTGAAAAGCTCCAGCTTCTTAGTGTCAGAGACTATGAGATCGAGATCCAGCGCCTGGAAGACTTGCGAATGGAACCGCGCGTGAGCAGCACACAGCAGCAGGACGTAGTCGAGAAGCTCACGAGCTTCATCTGCTTTGTTCGATACGGCAAGTGCGTTCTGTATGGGATCCCTGCGACCGTCAAGGATGGAGTCGTCGCAAGCAAAAATTCTGGAGCCTCCAGCAGCAGTAGCAATAGTGCAAACGTCGTCGAGGTTGCGACGATCCGAGAAGCGGATTCAGCGATCGTCAATCCGCCAGAAGATTTCTTGTGTCCGATCAACATCGATATCATGCGCGATCCCGTCATCGTCGCCACGGGACAAACTTACGAGAGAACTGCGATCGCGAGATGGCTAGAGTCAGGCCATCACACATGTCCCAAGAGCGGGCAAAAGCTTCCACACCTCAACGTCATTCCGAACTACGCGCTCAGGAATGTCATCAGTCAGTGGTGCCTGGAGAACAATGTGCCGTTCGAGAAGTCTGACAAGAAGTCGTCTAGCACGTCGAAACGCAGACACGAGGAGAAGATTGCAAACAACGGAGTGGCGCTGGAGGCCACCAAGTTGACAGCGGCGCTCTTGACACAAATGCTTGCCAGTCCTTCTCCTGAGGTTCAGGAACAAGGAGCTCATGAGCTTCGGCTTCTGACGAAATGCGGCACGGAAACCAGAGTGTGCGTTGCGGAAGCAGGAGCCATTCCCTCGCTCGTTCCTCTTCTTTTGTCTAAGGATCCCAGGACGCAAGAGAACGCAGTCACGGCGATGTTAAATCTGTCCATCTGCGAGTGCAACAAGATGCCGATCATGGAATCCGGAGCTTCGGAGGCGATCATCGAGGTCTTGAAGGCTGGTAGCACCATGCAAGCCAGGGAGAATGCGGCAGCGACGCTCTTCAGTCTTGCGGTTCTCGACGATCTCAAAGTCGTGATCGGAAGCAAGCCGGACGTCATTCCTGCTTTGGTCACGCTTCTGCTAGAAGGCACACCGAGTAGGGGAAAAAGAGATGCAGCCACGGCGCTCTACCACCTCGCCGTCTACAGAGGGAATCAGGCCAGTATCGTCGCCGCAGGTGCTGTTCCGCTCTTGGTCTCTCTTCTCACAGACGAGGAAGCCGCGATTGCCGACGACGCCTTGGCAGTACTGGCTGTGATAGCGGGAGGATCACAGGAGGGCGTCACTGCCATCATTGAAACACCTGCCATTCCCATCTTGGTAAGCCTCTTGAGGGATGGCTCATCCAGAGGGAAGGAGTATGCCGTTGTTGTGTTGCTTGCTTTGTGTAGAACCGGGGGAGATCCTGTCATCAAGAGTCTTCTCAAAATTCCCCATGCTGCTTCTTTAATCTACTCTTTGTTCACATCGGGAAGCACTCCCCGGAGCAAGCGCAAAGCAGGCTCTCTCCTCAGGTTGCTCTATAAGTGGAAATCTGCAGGCAACAGTTCAGCCGATGTGCATTAGGGTTTAGGAGTAGAGCTTTTGGGTGATGCCAATTCCTTGGGGCACATTGGCCCCCTTATACACACACAATTCATGTAGAGAATTTACAGAGCAGCTTTGTTTTGACATAGTAGAGTTTTCAGGTTCTTCCAGGGGCACATTGCCCTCAGTACTTGTACAGCAGCAGATTTGTTCTGTTCTCTAGTCTTATGTTAACAAGGAAAACATAATTTGCAGCAGATGCTACAAGCTTTCGCAATCATGGTCTAGTGTTCTCAGTTTTACACTCTGAAAAACCCAAGTACCTTGCAAGCCATGGGGTACTATCTGTTGCAGAATGTCTGGGGCTTTGACTCTGAAGTGTGTTTGTAGTTTAGTCTTCACTGTAACTATTATGACAAATAAAAGAGGGAATGCTGCAAGAGGTTGTTGCAATTGATCTTCTTCTCACCTTGAATGCAAGGAACTTCCCATGAAATGTCAGTCTGTCTGTCTATCTTCTTGGTCTTTTGGTTATAATGTTTTGTAGTCACAATTTGTGAATTGGAGATGATGATGTAGCTTGTATACCTACCATTCAAACCGGGTTGATTTGTATGGTTTTCATAAGTAGTATAATGGCAGATGTTCTTACATGTGTTTTGCTGTATCTATTTCCTGCAATTGCCTTAATTATCATAGATCCGCCTTCCCCTTTTGCAAGCTCAGATTTCACAAATTTATGGCAGTGAGGTTCAGTTCCCAGTTGAATCCAGCTTGGAATTCTGGTATCTGATATTTTTTATGCAGCAATTCAGTTTTGAAGTCCTGGTGTGGAACCTGATCTGCTTGAATGTTTAGAGTTTAGACGTCCGACTTTGTTCTCAGAAAGGGATTGGTCATGTTTCTCAAAACCAACTCTTGCAGAAGATTGAGTTGTATTCATTTCATCTCCATTTCTTGTTGCATTCTACCTCCATCATCGTCCAATGACCGATGCAGGTGGTGGCTCGTGGTATCTTTCCAAGCACCCTGCTAAACACTCTTTGGATGGTGGACCTGTCAGAAGCTCCTCCTCTGTCAGCACATTCAGAACAAAGCTTCTTCAGAACAGACTTCAAATGGAGTTGACAAAGACCATCCCAAACATGAGAAGGCACAACTTCACAACTGCCCATCAGACTTGTATTGCAGTGTTCAGGAAAATACTCATCGTCCTGATCTCATGAGGATTGTCTGACAATGACCTCATCTACATTTTGGCATGGCTTGTTTAACCCAGAAGCATGAGAAGCATCATGCAGAAACTAGATCTATCTTGTGAGGATTGTCTGACTATGACCTCAGCTAGGTTTGGCATGGTCTGTGTAACCCAAAGCATCTTGTGGAAACTAGTTTATGACTGTTATTGTTTATGATCCTTGGTGAGAAATTAGCTCCAGATTTTCACAATACCCAATTGTGGCTGGTTCTTCAATGACATCAAGCATGCATAATAGGATGCTGACCTTACCAACAGATCAAACCATAGCTTAGTGAAATTGGTTTTGAGGAAAATAGAAGAAGATGAAATGGATGAATTGAGAACTCAATGGTCTATATTCTTCTGAATTACAGGCTTATATTGCAGCTTTTATGAGGATACTATTGACATTTTCTAATAACTGACCATCTCTTAGCCAACATCATGACTGAGTTTTTGTGAAAGCACAGAAACTCAGGACATACATTTTGTATAATGGTTTGCCCAATATCTTTTTGGGAAGATTGAATCATATTCTACACCCAGAAGAATGCTCTGCCACTAAGGGATAGACCTCCTGCATGAAGTTGCAAAAAGTTGCAAATAATTCGGAAATTCTCTCTAATGATTTGATTGCAATAAATGAGGTCAGAATAGTGTGTGGACTTCATAACAATGTGCCCAAATTCTGAAGTGCAATGCTTCTGCTGTCAGGAACTCCAACTTGTATGATGGGCAGTTTGATGTGCTGTTTGAGACTTGCCAAGCCTTTTGACCACAAGGTTCAATTTACAATTTCTATGTTTGTTTGACCTGTCCAAATTGATTATTGTTATTTTGGACTTTTCTAGAATCTGGAATTAATTAAATACATGTTTTGGGCTCATATCCATCTGTAGTTTGAAGAGTCATTTTCTCCTTGTCATTCCTTGAGGCGATTTGGATGTGAACATACATCTTGTACAAACGAAAAATGTTTTAGTTTGCAAGATTGCATTTATTTCTTCCTGGGGATGATTGAGTTCAACAATGCTAAGATGGATGCAGAACTTTGCTGCCACTTCACAGAATGAGATACTATGAGTATTAATGTATATTACTTTTATGTCTCAGAAAGACAGCTCAAGGTTCAATCACAATTTGCAACATTTTCTTCTGTTGTGCTTGAGTTTTGTTTGGCTCTGCCTGTAAGGGAGAGCCAACAGAAGAATGTAGTTTTCATATGATCCCAAATTTTGAGTAAAGTTCACCAGGCATTATTGTGACCTCTAATTCTGTTTCTTTTGAACTTCATGGAACATTTTCTATTTCAACTATTGCTGCAGGATTGAACTTGCCATAAGGGGCAGAGCCATTAGGCTATACATGTGATCCACTTGTTATGGTTTCTCTAGTGTTTGAATACTGCAGAACTTCAAAGAACTTTTTCTGGAATATTGGTTCTACTGAGTTTTTTTGTTTTGGTTTCTCTAGAGTTTAAATACTGAAGAACTTCAAGGAACCATTTTTTGAACATTGGTTATACTGAGTATTTTGTTTTGGTTTCTCTACTAGTATTCAAATTAGTGTAGAACTTCATAGAACAATTTTTGGAATGTTGGTTAGATTCTTTTGTTTTGATTTCTCTAGGATTTGAATACAGCAGAAATCAACTTCAAAAGATTTTTTTCTGGAACACCAGTTCTAGTTATGAAGCTCCAGTTTTTTGAGATTGTTGGGAACCTTCAGAATCTCTTCAACATGCTGCAATAAGAAACCAGTTGTTCCCATTTCATTACCAAACAAAGTGCACAAGTAATGTGCAAGAACCCTGTCTGTAGATAGCTATTACACATTGAAATCTTAGTTCACTCAAGATAACTAAGAAAACAAATTCAGACCATAAAATCCAGCAATCCCATTGACCTGAAAAAAAGAAAAAATCTCCAGGCCTACACACAACCCTATTCTGCTGAACATGGAAAATAACGGTCCCTTTTCCGCCATTTCCATTGGTCCTCTAAAATTCTCAAAAAACTACCAAACCGCATTACATATTTAATTGTTAGTTCACTCAAGAACTCCAAAAAGAACTAAGAGAAAAACATTCCAACCACCAAATTCAGCAATTTCATTGGCCATAACATTTTTTCCTCACACCTACACACAAACCTATTCAACACCCTCTACACTTAACCCTCTTTACGTATACAGACAGAGTTAAAAACTGTTCATCAATCAAGGGTGGTGAAATCCATGTTAGAAAATCAGAGGTGGTGGAATAATTGCCAAAATCACACCAGTTCCAAGTGGGCCTTGTCTGATCTCCTGTAGAAAGGCTTGAGTTTTAGATGAAAAGTTCCATACTGTATTTGCATAAAATGCATCTGCATCGTTCAGTCAGGTGGAAGATCAAGCATGTGGAAGAAGCTAGCATGGGATTCATTGTGCATGAGCACATCTGGAATTTACTACCCAAATGGATCACTTGTAGTCCAATACCAAGAAGAGAAAGTTGCCGAATTCACAGAAGCTGATGCAAAGGAGTCTCAGATTATGTCGTCGTTTGCAGTCAAGAGTTTCAGATTATTTCGGCGTTTGCAGCAAAGAGTTTCAGATTGTTTCGGCGTTTGGAGCTCGTCTTAATTCCTCCTTTTCTCAGCACTTGGGGTCTGACAACATGCAGCTGCCTGATCGTTCATAAGTGCCAATATTGAGGTCAGCTTCTGGTGGATCTCTAAGCTCATGTGATCGATGGGTGCAAATAAGTTCGAGTGATCATAAGGTATATAAGGAGGTGTTAACCCGCGACTGACGGAAAGCAGCAGAGGGGGCGCCCCGCCGGATGGACTTTTTCAGAAAGCATAAGAAGAAACAAGCTGAGGACGTGAAGCAACAGAACACTGGAACTAATGATCGGAAGGAAGAAAGCAAATTGGGTGACAACGTCTTCAACACGGCTCAACAGCAACTTGGAGATCGGAAGGAGCTGGAGAAAAAACCAGAGCAACCTGCACCCGTCCTGGTGGTTCCGCCGAGTCTAGGTATTGTACTATTACTGCTGTGTCGTCTCATAAGTTAAAAAATTCCTGTTAAGATCCACATGTTTTTGCAATCTTGAATGTTCCAGTTCCGTTGCAAGAGAAGAAAAAATGGTTACCAAGCAGGCCTGGCTCATGATTGTCTCTCCATTCTTTTTCATTCTTAGAAGAACTGGAGATCAATGAATGTGTCAGAACTTCTTCTTCTGCATGTCCAATTTGGATTTGCTTAAATCTTCTTGAAACCTAAGACGTAACAACCTCGGACAAAAATCCCAGTGTAGTTGAAGGGCGAGTTTAGAAGGTTATATTGTATTTTCAGATTTGTACATATTTGATATGTATTGAAAATTTCACAATTTTCTCATTAATTATTGGGCAAAATGATGGTACATTTTTTCTGAATTGTCAGACATATCAAGAGTTCAATTTTTGAAAATTTTCAACATTGCAAATTTTAATTATTTAGTGTGGAATTTGACATCAACCTAGGGTATGCTGTGGACCTCGGGCTCCACCCTTGGATCTCACAGCATAAAGGTGTAGTTCCTCTGCTACTTGAGATTACTCCCCAGTTGTATTTGGTCTTACTTGATCCTTGCAGTGTACATAGAACAAGATGCTTACATTCCAACAGGAGGGATGATGCCTGGTTCAGGCTTAGCTCCTGCTGCACCACCTCCGGTTGTCATGTATGTACAACCTGCATATGTTTTGAACCCGCAGCCAGCTGGGTCTTTAGCATGTCTCAATGCTTGGTAAACAAATCTTTGTGACTGTCCTTTTTTTCAATTTTGTGATATGAAAAATTTGGTGAATTTTTCTAAAAATTAGCAAGATTAGTTGAATTTACATTAGGTAAATAAAAATTTCCAAGGAAAAAATCAACAAGGAAATAAACTTGAAATACTATATATATATACAAGACATGTGAAAATAGAGGGATTTTTTTTTTAATTTACCTATTGCCAAAAATACCTATTTATATATAAACAAACACCAAATAGTAACATTTATCTCATTTATAAATTATAGTTAGGTAACAAAATAATACCCTGGAACCAGAGGGAGTACTCAGAAAATACAAAGAGTGAAACCCCTATCCCCCTGCCTCCCCTCTTCCCCAAGTGAACAATTTGTTTCTACACGACTGTCCTGGAGAATTAAAACCTAAAATCTAGTGCTAATTCTGTGAAGACTTTTGTTTGGCCAGTACATCAGATCTGTATTGTTGCTTGCTATGTGGGCTGTGCTGCTGCTTGCTGGCCATTGTACCTCCATACCACTAGCTAACATTGACTTCTAATACTCACAAGTGTATTACTGGACCAGCTACTGGAGTTTTATCCACTTTCTTAAACAAAGGAGAATATGATTCTCCTTCTTAATCAAGGATAGATAGGAGGTTTAGCAGTTTAGATTCTGCGAATTTGTGAATAGTTCTTATGTGAATTGGCACAAGACCCGTCTGCTGTGAGAAGATCAAACTAGATAGCATTGCCATAGACGAGAAACTGGCTGCTAATACAACAGCCTGCAGTACTGTTAGTAACAGCACTAGCTTCTTCTTTTCTAGTATGGAAGTATGAAATGGAGATATTGAAGATTGGTGATCATCTGCCCAAATCTGCACAAAACTTCTTGAGCTCAATCTAGTTCTCAAGCTTGCATTTGACTGCAATCAGTGATATCTCAAGCTTTCCAATGTTCTTGCTAGTAACTATCGAACTGCCATTTGTAAACCTGTTTTCTACAAGGTCTAATTCTAGCTCTTCCTTCAATTTTTGAAGAAAGACTTTTTTCCAAGTTTTGCATATGCTCTATATTGTGCTCTGCAGCGGTGTTTTTTTCCCTGGTGAAATGTTCCAAATTTTAGACCTCAGCAATTAAAAGGGAATATTCTTTCACATACTCCCTTGTCAAAAAAAAGATTTGCCAATTTTGTGGGGAAGACAAAATTTGTTAATTGGGAAATTTGGGCACATTTGCAACACTCCTCTTAGTTTTAGAGCAGTTTTTGGCCAGTTTTCTACAGTTTCAACAGATTTCTACAAACTTCTTACCAATTGATCTCAATCTTGTTTGAGATGATTTCCAGCTGCATAGAAACAAAAAATCAAATAACCAAAAAAACCAAAAGAAAAACTGCTGTACAGTGTGCACCTATGAAAATTTTGGTTGTAATTCCAAAAACTTGTCACATTTTTCAGTATTCAATCAATTTTCCTGTTGATCAGAGGATTCGAAAATTTTCAGTCCAATGTTGAGTTTTAAACACTCTTGGAGTGATTTATGGTAATGAAAAAGTTTTAGGTATTCTGAGAAATTCAAAATTGCAGTCTTCACATTTGTGTAGTTCATCTGTCTGAATTGCCTTGCCTCAAATACTTTGAAGCTTGAAAGGTTGAAAGTTAGCGTTTGTGGTAGATTAGTGTTGAGAAATTAGTCTTCTTCAGGTGCATTCACACTTGGTGTTAGGGACTCTAGTGTAGAGTCCCTTCACACCATACTAGTCATTTAAGACTTAAGACTTACTTTTCATAAAGATTTTATGTTGAGTTAACATCACTTAACATCAAGCTATTGCCCATTTAACATTGGGTGGCACTTAGGATGCCATCTAGATTTCATTTAACATTGATTTAACATCAAGTGTGAATGTCCCTTTACACTACTAATTTTCTAACACTAATTGCATCATCCAAGAATGCCTTAGTACCATCTACAAGAATAGTTGTCAGAAGTCAGAACCTTCTTCATATCCACAAATGCCAGTTCCAGTATCATTGTACTGAGTTGGTATCCATATAGCCAATGCCTCAACCACATCTTTCACTTGCCTGAAAAATACCATTCTGTATCTCTGCAAATGACATAAAACTTTGCTTTAAGAACTAATTTCTAGTATACATGTCTTTCATCAAAACAGATGTTATCATTCTCATCTTCAAATACAAATTGAATGATATTATTTGGAAGATATAATAGAGAAGGTGTGTTGGGTTATGACTTGTCCCATTAAGCTAGAAAACTCTCACCTACAAACAGAATGACAAATGTTCATCCATATTTTATTTAACAGGTGGCACAATTATAACCAGGTTTCCCTTGTCTCAAGAAGTTCTGAGAGGTGGATGTGTAGAAAAACAAACTTTTAATCCAATTCCAACATCATGGCCTCATAAAGAATTCAGATCTATTAACAAAGGTTTTGGCATGTCTAGGGTTGACAAGCCCAATATGATGGTCAACAACCAAGAAGGAAAAATGTCATTTAAAAGTCTAATATCCACAACATGGGCACAACATGATCCCCCAGGTTCGGAAAATAAGAAAGACATGTTTGATGAACATACAATGGCATGATGCAAATCATGGAGATCCAAATCAGTAAAGTTGATCTTATTTTCTGGTCCCCACAGTGTTCCAAATGACATTCTGCATCAGGGTTTCTGTACTGGGAAAGTCATTCAGAGCACTAAAGACCAAATCGGTTGGAAAACTAAAGAAGAGGTGATCTGAATTGAATCCAAATCCAGCTAACAGACCAAGTCAACTCAATCAACAACTACCATAACCTCAATTAGAAAATAAGGAACCTCCTCATTTGATGGACATGACATTTACGAGCATGTACACAGCACTCCTTCAATCTACAAGAAGTCTTAACAAATGCAACATTATGCACCAATCCAATAATGCAACATGTCTTTCTTGTATATGAAAAAATAAGTCACTACAACAATAGGGAAGACCATTTGTGAAAAAGATTGCAAGTTCTTTTACTCAATGATTGAGAACTGTCTGGCAAACAGTACTACCCATGCTAAGCATCTCTACAAATCTGTGATGAGATGTACTGTGTGTACATCTGTGACAAGAAAAATAAAGCAGCCAAAACTACCACATCTGGTTTTCCCACCTCTTCAAGTGCATTGCAAGGCTACTCTGCAACTTTGATTTCCTATGTGCTCCGGACTCAAGAAATTAAATGCTATGGTTCCAGACTTCAGACCTCCATCAAGATGAAACTTCCAGCCTCCATAGTCCAAGAATCTGCATGTCTTTGATCCAACCCTGACCCCACAATGACCTGTTGCTTAATCTAAGAGTGCCAATCCTCAGTCAATCTTCACAGATGCATAGATGGTACGTACAAACCAGTAGCAGGCATAGAAGCCTATTGTGCCTGTGAGCACAAAAAAGGAGTACGAGATGATCACCATGTAGCCAAAGTACAGGATTCCTGATACAACCTTTGTGATGTCCAGTTTTGCAAAAAAGTAGTATGCAGCATAGAGGAAAAGATACAGAGCTGATGACCCTGCTGTGAGATAAGCCCTCCACCACCACTGGTAGTCCTCACTACACAACTGGAAGTAACAGAGGACAATTGTGATTTCTGCACAGGTCACCATGAGAATCAAGAAGACAATGAAAAGGAATCCAAAGATGTAGTAGAACTGGTGCAGCCAGATTGATGTCAGGATGAAAAATAGCTCAATGAAGACAGCACCAAATGGTAGCATGCCTCCAATTAGGATGGAGAATGCAGGACGCATGTACCATGCCTGCTCAGGAATCTGCCGGGGAATCTTGTTGGTTCTAACCGGATCCTCAACTGCTGGCTTTTTGAACCCAAAGTAGCTGCCAATAAACACAAGTGGCACAGAGATTCCAAACCACAGGCAGACAAGGGCAAACATGGTTCCAAAAGGGATGGCTCCTGATGACTTCTCACCCCAGATAAGGGCATTCAGAATGAAGAATATGACAAAGATAGTTCCTGGAAACAGGAATGCTGTCTTCAATGTGTTCTTCTTCCAGTCAAGGCCCTTGAACATCTTGTACATTCGAGCAGAGGAATAGCCAGCAAACAAACCCATGAAAACCCAGAGCAGAAGCATAGCTGTCATCAAGCCACCACGATTTGCTGGTGACAGGAAACCTAGCACAGCAAATATCATTGTGACAAGTGTCATCCCCAAGAACTGCACCCCTGTACCAACATAGACACATAATAGCCCAGCATAACTTGGTGGCCTGAAGACATCTCCATGAACCAACTTCCAGCCAGTCTCTTCCTGAGCTTCTTCCTGTGATTCAAGCTCATTGTACTTCGAAATATCCCGATGCAGGGTACGCATCATGATCATGGCCACCATACCAGAGAGAAACAACACAATCATAAGGGAATTTATTATGGAGAACCAGTGAATTTGGTCATCACCCATCAGCAGGTAGGTGTCCCACCGGGATGCCCACTTCACATCACTAGCCTGCATGTTAGCCAATTTAATTCACTTGTCAGAAAACAAGGAAATTTAGTAGGGCCTATCAAGAAACTGAAGGAGGTCTGAAGCCTTTGTAATGATGGTATGATGAAGATACAAGCTGCCTACACAACTGGCAGCTGGGCAGCACACAAGACTAATAGATGTCATTCAGAAATCCAATGACCATACAAGGAAGTCTCAGAGGTAGCAACCAAGGAACACAGGAAAAATACGTACCACAAACTTGACATCATAGGTGAAAATCAATTCCTCATCAGCCACTACCTCCTGGGGATCTTGATGCTTATTGAACTCCTTATCATTTGGATTGCAAGTTGTCAATTTTATGTTCTTGTTGTCCCAATTGCCATCATACTTATGCTTCACACTGGAAGCCACACAAACACATGAACTTGAAACCATTTCTGCTTTAAAAGTGTCACCAAAAATGCAGATAGCTCCTAGATCTTTAGCTGGCAGAGGACTCTATTCAGGGCACCATGGATGCTGTTCTGTTTCCTAACAAAAGAGTTGCGCATCAAGCTCTCATACTTTGTCCATCCCAGAATCTCTTCTGGGAGATAGCAGAATAATGGTAGCAACATTATTCTGAACAAAACTGGCTATAGTGCAGGTCTATGATATCTCAGTCATTTTTCATGACAAACATTACCTGAGGCAAATCCACCCCCACAGATTGGAGATTCGTACCTGTAAGGTGTAACCTCAAATCCCACAATCCGGGAAGTTGCAGATGCACTATCACCATGGTATTGCACTTTGAAGCTCAGGTGGTTGTGTATTAAGTATTTATACTCTGTGCTACTCTGCAAAAGGGAGCACATGCAATCTCAATGCTTTGTGTGCTGATTCGGTGATGTGATGGCCATAGCTGAAACTGTGAGTATTGAACACTTACTTCTACCAAGGCCTTGAATCCAACATGAAAACCACGATCATATCCTGAAAATACAGCATCGTCTCTTGTTCTACGCATTGCAACTGGCAAGTTATCCAAAATCCTGCACAAGACAGTTGATTCTTTTTACTGCTGGCACTTAAAGCATTGCCATGGTCAGACCCAAACATAACAGACTACCTCATACTGCTGAGCTTGAATTGACTTGTAAGTAAGCCTGTGGCCACATTCTATCAACCAAATCCAAAGAATCAATCAGTTCACCAATCAGTAAAGGCATCTTATGACAGCATCTATCATATCCATCATGGTTATCAACAACCAGTGGCTCATCAGCTGTCAAACTACTGATTCCTCTTAGCTTTCAGCCAGTTCACCTACATGTTAACGCGATACTCATCCTCAATCTTATCCTTGAAGGCCTTTACTGACTTCCCTGACAGCTTTTCATGCCGGCAGACAAACACACAGGACTTGTCCTCCTTCATTTGAAACTGCCAGATCAGTAACATTTCATTAGGACAGATAAAACCAAAAGCTTGACAATCAATGAACACCAGTCAAATGGTTCCATCCAGTATAAAAAAAGACCATAGCTGAGAGCACCCAAAGAAACATGAGGCACAGGCAACTCCTGACCTGCCCAGGGTCATTTGCCCTCTAGCACATGCAGATCCACAACTAACCTAATGCAGGTTTTGAAGACAACATCAAGTTCCAAAGCAAGTATGATTCAGGCAACTGAAATGAGAAAGAGAAAGAGAGACATGGATCCAAGTCCCTCCAAACTGAACAACCTGCACCAAGCTGCATTGCCTGACTGTATATCACAAACAAATTCAGAACATCACTAAGATGACATTTCAAGGCATTGCCATGGTGTCTTAAGACATGAAACATCTGCAAGTCACAGAAAGTGTGAGGTTATAGAACATGGCCACAAGTCTCAAGCAGGGTTTCAGAGAAACACACCACATAAGGAGAATTTTCAATTCTGTCACCTCGAAGAACCTCGCCCAAATTCTCAGCACTGTTTATTATCTTCTCAGGTGGACAATAGTCAAGTGAATAATATTCATATGGCAGTTGTGTCTTGGTGGATGTGATCTTGTTCACCTTTACCGGTAGATCAGCCCCCTGTGCCAAAGAAACCACTCCAAAAATAATCAGTCCCAACATGAGAGAGTCAATAAGGAGCAGACTAGATAGATATTATGGCAATGCCATAGTGAACATGTGCCTAATGATCAGGTCCAACTATGGCTTTTATCCTGTTGTACATTGATGTGTAATAGTGCCTGAAGGCCACCTGCAGACATAGCTAATAAGTGATGAAGTTGCTACATATTGCAAAGAACCAGCTGATAGAAGGGTTCTCACTTGTCTATAACCAACTCTCAATCACAATATTCACACCTCTTCGTCCATTATAACACTGTTCAGTGAGTCCAAAACAGCTACAAAAACCAAGCTTGAAATGCATGCTCAGTATAATGACCCTTGAGTTCCAAAAACAAACTGCTCAGATTTTCAACAGATTTCGGACCAAAATTGAAATTCGATCTTTCAGCTGCGACCGGAGATCTCCACCAACATTGAGAGAGATCTTGTTTGTGAACTCGTAACAATTAGGGATAGTTACTGATTGCCAACTTATCTTGTTGCTCCAAGGCATCAAGCACAGAGAGATGGTATGAAAAGCATTTCACACGATCTGAAAAGTCGAGAAACGAGATATATAGATCTGGCATTTTCTTATCAAACCCTCCCACCGCAGTCCGAAACGGACATGTTCAGGTTCCGCCGGAAACCTTAAGCGCCACTGCGTCATCAATCCACGAAAGTACAACACTACAAAGACAAAAAGAAAGGGAAAAAAGGACAAAGAAGTAGCATGGAAAACCAAAGAACGCACAAAAGTTACAGCAGAATGCATGGAAATCGAACTGCACCTTCGCAAAGTCTTGGGGTGCGACTCCGGGCAAGTAGAAGGCCGATACGGAGGGGAGAAGCCAGATCGCCGACAATAGCAACAGGCCAAGAGGCTCCATGATCGACACCATTGAAAAGAGAACAAAAAAATCTCTGTCGCAGTTCGCCTGCGACTCGTGCGCTTCTCTTCTGAAACACACGCACAAGAGCAACAGCAACAATGAAGCTCTCTATGGCACTGAACTGCGCTTCTTTCACGGAGAGAGAACGTAGGCTTAAGAATTCCCAGATCAGTCTTCATGGATGTTTTCATCCACAACAAGCACAGACATTATACAATCATTGCTCGCAGTAAGCATGTTCAGTAAGGGAGAAGATAGGGTTAATAGTTCCCGAATCAGTCTTCCTGGATGTTTTCATCCACATGAAGCACAGAGTTAATTGATAATTACTAGTCCCTCATGGATGCGACATCTTCAGGACAAGAGAGGGAAGAGCAAACGACGCTCGACCCTCGCGACGCAAAATGTTTCGAGCGACGTTTGCTCGCGTCGTAAATGCTGATTTTGCAGATGGAGTAAGAGCGCACTTATGTCATGGAATCGGTGATTTTCTTCTTGCACGTTCTCCCCGAATCCAAACTCACACCGAGGTAAGTTGTGTGTTTAATCAAATTTTTTTGTGCAAATTGCTGTTTATCAGAATCCACGTGGGAATTCCAAATCCATTTCTTGGTGTTTGGATGTTAAGGGTAGATCAATTGTTGTTGCAGCTTCTGATGCTTCCACAATTGGTTTCCGTTTGTTGCACCCAATTTCGATCTTCTATTACAAAGGCGACAAGCAATCTTATGTGCAAATCATGCAGAATCACTTCCCCCAAACATGCAAATTATTTCAACAAGTATAAGAAAAAGCCAAGCTCCGTGTGGAGTAATGGTGCGCACCAAAGGTAGGAAATGTAAGATGTGATGCCTTGTTTGGAATTTTGGATTTTTCACAAGGGGAAAACCCAGGACCTTATAGATGTAGGACCGCTCCCTCTCCTAGGGAGTAGGTGTAGGTTATCAGGAACCTAAACATTTGTAGATCACAAGGCATAGGAGGGGAACATTCACAAAATGTGAGGCTATACTTGGCTACCTCCTTGTCCTATGTCCTTTATTTTGGGAATGCCCTCACCCTAGGGCCATATCCTGCATAGAAGGATTTAGTGTCAAATCACATAGAGGGTAGATTATTAATGATTAGAAGTACAATTGCACATGCATATAAATAATGGTTATGTGCATTTGCAATACATCTTCATGATTGATCAACAAAACTTCCAATGTTAATGACATTCTAAATTTCATCATTGACAGTCAATTTATTCATCCCTGTAGTATTTGCAGGTTGTTCAACTATGAGGAGGAAGGCTTTCATAACATGCTTTTCAAAACTCTTGTCACACCTTTCAAAAGTGTTGTTATTGTTTCTTTGCAAAATGTGTACGAATCCCTCATTGAAAATTTCAACAGTCTTTCCAGTTCATCTGTCCCTAATTTTACTTGTTGAATTCAGTTGTGAGAACAGTATTCTGGGGCACACAGCAGTAAAACCTCATTCAAGTTTCTTTGTATCCTCATTGTAGTCACACATGCTAAATACAAGTACATTCATGAAGATTATCACAACTCACATAATGTGTCCAATGACACAATCTTTTCATTTTTTCATAAGAGAAGATGGATTTGTTTCATCTAATTGCAAGCCAACATGCTCATTTGAATGCAAAAACAAATTGTGGCAACCAACCCTCCAATGTTCAATGCTGGCAATCAATTCACGACCAAAAATTAAACAACCATTGTTGTGTCCTATTATGTTCACTATTGCACATGCATGGAACTTTAGCTATCCAGATTATTCAATATTGTCATACCCATGTCTTGCAATCATGTGCAATGGCATTTCTAGAAATGTAATTGCCACCCAGCAGAGATTTCGCCCTTCATCCTAAGCATTTGATGGTTAACTGCGCTTTCAAATGCAAGATTTTACCCCTTACCCTGCGGGTCAACTGCTCTTTCAAATGCAAGATTTTGCCCCTTACCCTGAGGGTCAACTGCTCTTTCAAATGCATGTGACCAGCACATAGAACATTCTGAGGTCTAGCCAATAATCTACAATGTTCTTATGATTGCTCCAAACCTGTTATATTCATTAAAACCAACCCACACCCAAGGAAGGAAGGAAGTATTATTCTTTCTTTCAAGCTCACTGTACATGTCCATGGTGAGATCAAAGGAGTTCTCATCAAATGCCTTAACCTCCAGATGTGGCTATGGCCAAGTCTACAGGCATAACTTTTTTCCCTCACACCCTACAGTAGTCAATAGAGATCTCTGGGGCATCTTTTGATGTGTTGTTCTTGTTCTTGAACCTGGCTAACAAGTAGTCCTTGTATACAAAAGGTTTGAAGGCTGGAGGATGGTCCTCATTAATGAACTCCACCAAAGGTTCTATGACAAAGTCATGTCCTGGTCCCAACAACAACGGGATTGAGAACCGAGGTTTTGTTGGTGAATTCACCACCCGATGTGTGACACTCTTATACTTATCATTGCTCCAAACCTGTCATATTCATTGAAACCAACCGAAACCCAATTTCAGGGATTATCTATTCATCCACACTTTATGTTGTAGATATCATGTCAAATGAACTCAATAACCTTCAATGAGATTGACAAGAAGTTATCAGCATGAATACTAAGAATTACAAACATATTGGTAAATTGGTTTGACATTTGGAGGCAAAGATTGATGGTTGATCAGCAATATGGTGGACATTGGTAAAATGGCAAAGGAACATTTAGCAACCTCAAAAGAGATGAACTATTTTTGAAGTAAAGCACTTGAGTGCAAACCTGCAACACATCACCAACATTGATGATGATGGCCCCTTTCACAGGGGTGACAGGGAGCCATTTCTCTCCTCTCCAAATTTGAAGACCTGGCATTTGGTTGTCAATGGCTAAGATGGTGAGGATGTTACCATCAGTGTGCTTGGTGGACCCAACAGCATTTGGGTTATCCGGCGTTGCAGGGTAATAGAGAAAGTAGAACATGTCACTCCGTGGCTTGGCATTTGCAAGGGCAGGAAGATGCTCATTGGGTAACCCCAAACTCTCAGAAACAAGTCCAAGCATGTGTAGCCCAGTTTTGGTTGCTGCATTCACTATCTCACTTCCAACATCTCTACAAAACATTACAGGAAAAGAAATTTGAAATTAGTTAGATACTTCCTTAGCATTGCACCAAAAGGAGACTACTGAATATGCCTTGCTGATAAGTGTACTTGAGCAACTATCTCTTTGCCCTGGATACTAGCACATTGTTCACAAATGGATGGTTTCCAAAGTTGCCCAAAGCAGTGGTTTCCCAAATCTTCCTGCAAGACTTGGGACTCCAGAGGCCACACAATTTCGATGACTGGTTGATTATAGCAACCTCAATTACACTAGCTAAGAACTTGATGATTGTGCACAAAAGATGTCAAGAAGTGAAGAAATAGATTTGTGGAGGCAAACCACTAGCAAATTAGCAACAGTTCTAATGAGGAAATTTTTTGGGTTATGACAAAGTACATTTCAGCTAACTTTTGTATGCATTTTGTTGTCTCTTTTCTATGTTTGTAAAGATTCACAACCTGAAATTGGCTGGTTTCTCTGGCCATAAGTTGAATCTAGCACCAAAACTTGTTTCAGAGTAGATAAACATCATCTCTTTTGCATCTGGTACTCCCTTGGAAATCATGTCATTCATAAAGCCTGCGGGTATTGGCAGACTCCCTTTTGGATGCTTGCATTTCAGCTTCTCCTCCAATGGCAAGTTGAAAAATTCATGGCTGTTTGCAAAGCCTTTGTTCAAAAGGTCCAGGGGCATTCCATGGTTCAAGACTTGGAAAAAACCCCACTCCTCACATGCATCTCCAATCTGCTTGATCACCTTCTGGCGGTCCTCAATTGAGCCTGACTCCAGCAAAGCCATGTCAATCAAAGGGATGGATTCTTCATGGTTATCCTCCACTTTTGATGTGGAACCATTTGATGAAAGCAATTGCAAATCGTTGGCTACCATTTTTTTGGCAAGTGAACAAACATGAACTGCATATGAAGCAACACAACATCAGCCACACTGTTAAGAGATTGTTCACTGGAGAAGGGCTTGCTTAATCTCCAGCTCATTGTAGGCAAGATTATGTCCCTTGACACTTGACCACTTCTTTGTGGCACACAACAGCAATGGTAAGGAGATACCATCCCAGAGCCTAAAGCTTCCCACTTCGATTCACCAGACATGATGTCAGGAACTGTCTGGTGAAGATCCTGAGACAACAAAACCAGGAAGCCATTTCCAAGGATCTGTATAATGGTGCTGAAATCAGCATCGCAGGCAAGAGAAAAACTTCAAAGAAACTTGGTTGCAACTGGTAGCTCAGAGTGTGCAGAAGGAAACTCTGGAAGTTTCAAAATTTGTCATGCAGAAGAAAAATGCCTCACAGAGACCTGGAGATTTACAGGAGAACTGCAGCGTTGGTCATGAACCTCCTCAATCAAATGAAATGTGAACTTTCATCGCTGTACATGGGTGGCAGGGACAATGCCACAGAGTGCAATCAGGTCCTGACTCTGGAGTTGGTAGATGGACGTGCAGAAGGACATACTCAAGGGCTTGGGCTTACCGGTTTTGCACATTCAAAGAAGACAGGCAAAAACTCAGCCATGATTGAATCAGCTGGCAGTCATGAGAAGAGCTAACAGAAAATGTCAATCTTACAAGCTCCAGTCATGTGAGGTCAATATCTATTTTACATCATCAAATTTTCTACATCTGAAAAACAAGCAAACACATGCCAGGGGAAGAAGAAATTTGCAAAATGAAGGCCTCGGAAGGCCAGAGAGATGGTACCTGTGTTGCTGATGTACTCAAGCTGGAGCCTGGGGGATGATGATGAATCAAGATTCAAACTCAGCTAGCACACGCCAGCTATGAAAGCAATATGAGCATTGGGAATGTGGATGCCCATTTAACCTCTTTCAATTTTGGCCAAGGGTAGACTTTTTCTTACAAGACCTTTGATGGCAAATCCCAGACTTGCAGCAAAAAAATGCTTCTAGCTGCCTAGAATTAGAAAGAGTGACAATTATAAGTCTTAGATTCCACTTTTCTTGCTCTTGTCCTCCTCAAAAATCTCAGGAGGGAGATGATTACCGCATTGCATGTGCAAATGGAGTCAAAGAATAGAAAATTCTCAACTTCTCATATGCACCCAAAGGCTTTTGACTTACCAACAGTTACAGTAGCAAAGGAGGCAATGGCAATATCCAGGTGTATTGGAAAATAGAACAGAGATATCCTTATATGCACTGGAAGCATTTTGTTATCCAAGCATGAAGTAGGATTCCTATGGAACCCCCCTATGAAACCTTGGATTTTCTTGGTAGAGAATAAAATATTCCTGGGTGGAAAATCTGCTTCTATGAACAGTGCCATTTCTTATTACATTTGCGGATTTTGGAACTTCGGATGCCAAAGTCTTCCTGCAATTGGAAAATTGATCCACTCCACAAATAGCTCGTCTGGATGCTGCTCCTCCTCCTATTCTTCTTCACTCCATCTGTCTATTATATTTCTGTCATGGACTCCATGTAAATAAAACACATCTCATGAGGAAGATGCAACACCCACCATTGGACAGTAGGCTACAAGTGGCTTCATTTCTTGATTCTTTTTTTTTGTTTTCTTTTTCTTTTTCTTTTTTGGATACAATTGGACCACCTCCATCGTTTTTTGGATACAATTCTGTGGAGTGCAGGTATTTTTGTGTTCGAGAACAAACAAACAACAAAGGATCCGCGAAGAAGAGGAATATCTGCAACCTGAGAATAGAAAGCAGCAAAGGTAGGTAGCCTCCACAAATTCAACGACGCAATTCTCTCCTTTGTCAGACTGATCAAAACGACAGAAAAGGGACTTCTCGATTCCTCCTCATCAGAACCGCCACTTATAATCTGAAGCAACAATCAAAGAAAAGTGGGCGAGAATAGCATTTGATACTTACAACAGCAACACTACTAATCACGAACGCTTCGATTTTAGACTCCTTTTTGGCGTTTTGTGATAAAATCCTTTCACATTTTAAATCCTCACCAAAGTATCAAAGTCTCAACGTTTGACATGTAGCCAAACTTAGTTTCCGTGACTGCTGACAACCTCCTCTTCGATCGCCATACGCACAGTACATTATTGAAGCTTTAAAAGGAAACCCAGTTGGAGCTCATCACAAACTCACTAACTCAGGCATCCGTTTTGATTTTCTTCTTTTCCATCACACATTTAAATCCATTTTGAAGTATTTTTTTGTTTTAATGCGCTTCCAATCAGCCTTTTTCTTCTGTGCGAAGTTTGTTCACAAAAAGAAATTTGTTGTATATTCCCTTGTTTTTGGGGGAAATTTTGCCAAATTCCTCATAAGAACTCAATAATCCAAAAGAAAGATTGTCACATTTCGCCTCGGATTTTAGTTTGGGGCCACTTTTTAATAGTTTTTCAATATTTCTTCCCTTATTCTAGCCTTGCTAATTCCTCTTGGGATGCTTGCAATTCATGCAATATCAGAAAATTTTAAGAAAATCAGTTCCTGCAATTGTGTCTCTTATTAAGAAAAAAAAGCATTGCTTCCAATAATTGCTTCTGTTACATTTTTGGTCACACATTTAAATCCCATTTCTAATTATTTTTATTTTGCTGGGCTTACAATGGATGGTGCAATGGTGAATGTCAATTCAAGTGTTAAAGTTACACATCAAAATTCATATTTAACTATTTCTGTTTTACCTGCCTTCAGACATTTACTTTACACTAAGGTCAGTTTTGTCATTAATTAATCCTTAAAATAGTGAAATGATTCTTTTATGAAAATATGCAGTTGAGGTGTTGAAACCATTATAAGTATTGCAGGCTATATCTGAATAGCTTCACTCCTCATATGAAGACAAAATAGCATATAATTCAAATATAATACATTCAAATTTACAAAGAATAATTAACTTTTTTCTTTGGATTTTTCAATGTGGAAGCTGACCCTAGGCTACCGTATTTGTCAACATAGTTATGCAAATCTACAGAAATTGACACAAGCTCCCGTCTTAGAATACCTCTGATGGCTGAAGCCTTGCTTGTAGTAGTCTCATGAATACATTGCAAAGGGCCACTATTAGGAGACTATTACCACCCTTTCCTTTTCTTGGCAAATTTTGCAGCTTGACAACAAAAGAAAATCCAGTCCAGTACGACTCAGACAAAGGAGTTTTGTGGAACAAAAATGCACCAAAGTTGTCAGACTTTGAGGGGGAAAAATTTACTGAGATTGTCCTACTTAGACAATAGGTTCTAGCAGGTCAGCAAAATATAGCACAATTCTTAAATTTTCCTACTTCCCTTTCTCAGTTCTAGCCCGTTCTGGCTGGTTCCTCTAGTGAATGGTAGCCAATGTTTCCACATAACAAAATTGGGTGGGGGGGAGGGAAATATTTAGCTCAATTTGTGCAGATTGACACCATATTGACACCCCAGGATGACCGCATTACCAGAATATGGGTCTGGCACTTGGCTATTAAAGTGCATTTATAATGTGGGTCCCCTGCTTGACTACCATAGCTTAAGACCCATATTTTGATAATGCCCTCATTCAAGGGTGTTACTCCACATAAAGAAACTGTAGAAATTTTTCTTTTTATTCTTACAGTCATAATGCAACAAGAAAGAACAAGAATTAAAGGTAGATTTTCATATTGAAAATTGAAAATGACAGAATTTTGCAATGCAACCAAGACTGACATATTGTTGGATTGCAAATGAAAACAACAATTACTTGCAAATACAGAATAATAGTGACATTTGTTTTAGAACATGAGAAGGAAGGGAGGCCATGATTTGCACCCACAATTCTACAACAACAAAATTTTAGATGGATTTGTAGCAAACAAAAAAATGGTAGCCTCCTCTGAAATGATGCATACCAACATGGCATCTACAAAAAGAGAGAAAGCAAGACATACAACAACAAGATTCTTTTAAGAGAGAATGACTAAATGAATTATATTAAGAAGGTTTATAGGGAAGACTTGAATAGTCATGTCCTTACAAACTTAATTAAGAATGTTGAACCCTAATGCATTATAACTTAAACTAAGAATTATTGAAACTATGTGCCAACACTCCCTTTTCAACAAATCTATGGAGTTGAAATCAATTATCAATGATCACACCCCCTTTGACTGTAGAGGTGTTAAAATAAGCCCTAGCTTGAAAACAAAGTCCATGTTTGGGCTTAGGCAAAGATTTTGTAAGAATATCAGTCCACATGGTTTCAATTGATGTGAAATGAAGTTCCAATTCTTGGAGATCAATTTTTTCTTGTAAGAAGTGAAATCATAACTCAATGTGCTTCGATCAATCTTGAAAACAAGCATTTTGAATGGATTTTATGCAAGATTGATTATCACAATGAAAACATGTTGGACCATCTTGAGGAAAATTCAGGTCCCTGAGTAATTGCCGCAATCATAAGGCTTCCTTGGTAGTAGTGATAATAATAATAATTTCAAACTCAATAAAAGATAGAACCATAGGAGGTTGCTTACAACTTTGCCATGAATTGGAATCACCACCAATAAGGAATACATAATTAGAAACAAATCATCAAGAATTAAGGTCACCCACACAATCTACATTTGTCCAACCTTGAAAAAACAAAGGCTAAGATGTGATGGACAATGCAAAATATCGAATGCTCATATGTTGTGTTGTTTGGATATAGTGCAAAAGGCATTTTACAACAAACCAATGCACTAAATAGAAATTGGATAGAATTTGAACTAAATGATTGACCATAAAAATAATGTCAAGCTTAATATAAGTAGTAAAATACATAAAGCAACCAAATGGCATTAGCATAAGGCACTAAAGCCATTGTTCCTTGTTCTTCATAGGTAGCAGGCATCATGTCCTTGGTATAATGAATGTTTGCATGAAAAGGAGTGGCAATGGGTTTGTCAGTCTCCACTTGGAACTTATGCAAAATATCATAAATGTGTATTTTTCGAAAAGCAAAAAGATTTTGCAAACTCAATCACATTTGATTTTAATACCCAAACAATATTCAATGTTGCCATTATTCGTCCACTGAAAGCAAAAACCCCTATAAAAATTACCTCGCCCCAAAAATAATGGGGCAACTTTGTTGATTGGAACATACTTTGAATAAACTCCATTCAAGCACATTTTTTCTGTTCAACAATCCCATTTTGTTGGGGTGAATATGGAGTGGAAAATTGATGTTGAATGCCATGTTCATCACAAAATTGTTCAATTATAAGTATTTGTATTCACCACCATTATTTGAATGAATTTTTTTTAGTTTTCTTCCAATTTGCATCTCAACAAATGTTTTATAAATTTGAAATTTTGTGAACCTTGCACGAGATAAACCTTTGTAAACCAAGAAAAATCATCAATAAAAATAACAAAGTAATAAACCCCACCAAGTGAAGAAATTTGGATGTGACCACCACCATAAAACAATGTAGTTTTTTAAAAGGCCAACTTGACCAAAATGTCCACATTGACCCAAGGATATGTCCATTTTGAATAAAGGTTTGGCACATGAAAGAAACATGTTACATTTGACTCAAGTGACATTTTTTACTAAGTTTCAAGCCGAAGATCTAGTCAAAATAGACAAATGTCCATTAAAATGGCCATGGCTTAATCAAATTGGCCATATTGAATGGATAGGGTTTAGTCAAATTGACCATCCTTATTTGACCCTTAGTCAAATTGACCATTATGATTGACACTTAATCAAATGAACCATATTCATTTGATGACTTAGCCTACTTGGTAAACCTAAGCTACCTACCTAACCTAACAGTTAGGTTTGGATTAAACTACATGTTTGGCTTAGCATAATTAATAAGCTAGTAGATTATTTGTTTAATAATAATTTAACAAACAGCCTAACTAAATAGCCTAGCCTAAACCTATTTAATAGGTTAACTAGGATGTAACCTATGATTATTAAATAGCCTATAACTAGGTAGTGTAAGTCTTCTAGGTCAATATCATAGGTGACCTAGGCTTATTAAGTAGATCTATTAGCCATGTAGGTAACCTATTAACCTAAGCTTACTAAGTAAATATCACAAGCCATTTAGGCCTAGTAGGTAAATAGCCTATCCTACGAGCTAGGTAAGTAACTTAAGCCACCTAGGCCTACTAGATATAAGGTAGCTTAACCTAAACTATCAAAGTCTACTTGATAGTTACATACATAGCATAGGCCATTTAGGCTTACAAGGTAAGTAGCTTAACCCAAGCCACTTAAGCCTATTAAGTATGTATGTAACCTAGTTTAAACCACCTAAGCCTATATGTTAGGTAGGTATATAGCCTAACCTAAGCTATTTAGGCAAGTACATAGCTTAACCTAGGCTACTTAGGCCTATTAAATAGGTACATAACTTAACTTAAATAACTTAAGTTAACCTAACCTAGGCTTACTAGGTAGGTACATAACCTAACCTAAGCTACCTAAGTAGGTACATAGCTTAAGGTAACCTAAGTTAACCTAACCTAAGCTACTTAAATAAGTACATAGCTTAAAGTAGCCTAAATTAACTTAACCTAGGCCCACGAAGTAGGTACACAACCTAACCTAAGTAGGTACATCCTTAGGTAGCCTAGGTTAATTTAACCTAGGCCTATTAGGTAGGTACATAACTTAACTTAGGCTACCTAGGCCATTTAAACTTATTAGGTAAGTATGTTAATAACCTAAGCTAGGCCACTAACCTATTAAGTAGGTAGTTTTGTCTAATATTAAGTAGGTAACTTAACCCCATACCTATTTAATAAATTAAGCTACCTACCTAATATGCCTAGGCTACATTTATTAATTATAAGCTAACCAACATAGTCTATTAAATAACATAGGCGTAAATAGGTATAAGCATAGACTTAATAAGTACCTATAAGGCTTAATAGACTATAACCTACATGTTATCTAAATACATGCATTTATTAATAGGTACCTCTACGTGCTTAGGTTAACCTACCTATTTATGTAAATAGTGTAAAAAAATTCAAATTCATTTAGTGCAATATGTTGAAAAAAAATTCGTAGAAGTTGATTACAATATGTTAATCCAAAATCATGTTTATTACAATATGTTGTCCAAAAAAATCACCTTATGGGGTGGTGTTATAATGGTTAAAGACTTAATTCCTCAATGTGGAAGTGAGGAGTTCAAATCCCCACATTTGCAACCTAGGCTTACCTTGATTATTTAGGTGACCTAATTAGGTAGCCTAGATTGCAAAGCCTACTAAACCACCTGACTTAAGTTATTTGGCCTAGCTTAAGGGGCTTGGCTACCTAGATGGACATAAAGTTGGTAGGTAAATAAATAAATTCTTTTTGGCATTAATTATTAATTTTATTAATTAGGTAGGTAGGTCGGTAGGTTAGGGTAGGGTAGGGTAAGGTAAGTAGGTTAATTAATATTTTCATATTAATTTTAAATACTATATATTTCTGGTTGCTACCCAAATTATATTATTATCATGGTGGTTCAGTCAAAAAAACCTAGTAAAAAAAACCATTTCAAAAAGACCAACCAAAAAGACCTAGTCAAAATGGTTGGGTCCAAATCAACTAGACCAAAATGACACTTTGGTCAAGTTGGACATTGGGGCAAAAATACCATATGGGAGGTTTTTTTGACCAAAACTTCCCAATTAAAAAAGTCAGGATTTCTTGTAGTGCACAAACACCACTATGGACTAAATCTAAAAGTGATGAAGCTTGTGTAAAACTATATTTCGAAAATTTTGGCATTGAACATTTTCCCAAAATACACCTTATACAAAGATTTGAAATAAAAAAATTAATGGAATGAAGACCCAAAACAAGAAGTTGATTTTGCATTTTATGGAAAGATTAAAAATTTATGTGACCAAGTCCATGGTGCCACTTTATGGTTTCAAGATTTATTGATTAGAAAATGGCCAAAAAAAATAGTCAATTGATTGCATACTCACATCACCTACTCCAATAGGAAAAAGTTTTCCAACTTAGAGACATTCAATGATAGTTTTTTTCATTATGGATGTCAATTGTTGTAATTTTATAATTTTCTTTTGCAAATAACATAATATTCACATCCCCTTTATTTATTATTTGATTAACAAAGATTAGATTTTTTATTAAACTAGGAATATAGAGAAAATTATCAATAAAAATTGCTTTCCTTGTGTTTAAATGTATGGAAATGGATCCAATCTAAAAAGAGTATTGTTTTCCATCATCTAGTACAAAGATGGTTTAAGGTTGTACCAATTTTTAAAAATTAATATAAAAATCTTTTTGAAAAGTCATATGTTGTGTGGCTTCATAATCAATGAACTCGGTAGCATACAAATTCAAATGTGAAGCAAAAGTAACTTAACGAAACAACTTGTGTTTCTTTATTGTTTGAAGTTGCATTAGCTTACAAATTTGGATATTTATGTGCAAATGCACGGAACGTGGTTTACATAGTTTAGCATATGGATATTATGTTCTTTCTTTACAATTTGGAACAGTTATGTGATGATTTGCCACAATAATGACATTATTTTGTGAATTGTTTGTTGATTTTGATTGTTTAGAAGATGATTTTTGGTATGTTGATTGTGAATGCAATGATTTTTGTTTAGATTTTTTTTTGTCAAAAAGTTTACCTTGTAAACAATGTTATTGGTTTTTCATTTCCAAATTTTGATTTTAATGTTAATTCTTGTTCCATGTTTACCATTTTTAATCATAGATTAGATTCGGTATGTCTTGTTGAATGAAACAAAACCATGCCATGAAAAAAGAAAACATGAAAAATGCAATGAAACTTGTTGTTTAGTAAATTTTAATCTCATTTTAAAAGCTTTTTCAATAGTGTTTTGCCACTTTCCAAGAAACTCATTCACTAATTTTGATTTTGTTAATGTGAAATGAGTTTTTTTTTTTGTAAAAATAAACTCGTGATGTAGAATTAAAAAGTTCATAAAACATTTCAAAACATGTTATCCCAAAGTTCTTTGGATTTTTTAAAATATTTCAACCAAAGTAAAATAAATTTCACAATGAAAAATGATGTTAACATTTGTTTTGGAATCTTTTGATATCCAATCTGTTAATGTAATAGGATCAAATGGGCAAAGATTAAGTAGGCTTCCATCAACGACTCCCCCATTATTCTAATGAAATGAAAAACATTTCAATCTTGATACTCATAATTTGTGCCAAACAACTTATCTATTTGATAAGTTTAAATGGAAAAAAATCATGGTGTTTTTTTATTGTTGGACAAAATTTACCAATAATTTCACCTCCTAGGAAATAATAAGAACCAAAAAAAAAATTTAAATAAAAAATAATTGGCATGATTTAAAAAATTCAAACCTCTATCAAACCTACTATAATACCATGAGAGAAAGCAAAACATACAACAAGAGGATTTTCTTAAAGGAAACTGAATAATTGAATTACATAGAAAAAGGTTTTTTAAGGAAGACCTAAATATTTAGGTCCTTACAAACTGAATTAACAATTTCTATTGATTTAACTAATGAATCATAACTTAAATTAAGAGTTGCCAACAATATGTGCCAACACAAAAATACAAGTTGTCACACCAACATTCTTCTACCATCATAGGGGACTAATTTTTTAAGTATGCAAATTTTATAATTATTGCACTATCATTCCTTTAATAACACATGGATTACTTCCCAAAACAAGGAGAATCAATATGTACCATCCATTATTTCCTTCAAAAAATCAATGTGGTAAACAAAATTACTATTACATAAGTAAACTTCACCAAGAGCTTGACATCAACACCTTTTATGGGCCTTTCTTTCCTTCTTGTTGATTCCTTATCAATGTTATTACAATGGTCAATTGTTTTGCCCTAGTTGACTTCTTAACAATCATTTTCATAGAATTTGAAACACCTCTTTTAAAATTATCATCACCTCCACAACTAGTGTGGTTTCCAATATTTCATCCCCATCTATAACACATAGTACATGTCACACACATAAAATATTTATCCATGAACAAAAAGTCTAAAAGCATGAACATCACCTCATAACATGAAGCCAAACAACCAAAAGAACCTTGTTTACTAGGTTTCTCTTTCTAATATTTGTCCACGTTAGCATCTAATGAATAACATCTAGATTACTTGTCTTTCATATGCCACTATTGAATATTAATCAACATTTCAATCAACACACTAGTTTTATAGGGGCTTCAAAATGATGAATCCTTTCGAATTAAAAAATCACACCTTCATTGCATAAGCACATAATTGCATCACTACGTTGAACTACTAGCCCAACACATTCTACTTGCTAAATAATGATTCACATACACCTTCGAAACCAAGTAAAAAAATAAATTAGAAACCTTCACCCTATTGGATTTTTTGCAAATTTTGGATAAACATTCATCCTACCCACAATGGAGTTTTACCTTTATATTGTTCACTGATGTATGATGATGCACCACATCAAGGAGGTTTTAAACTTTGAAACATATTCAAGCTCATTTTTTCATGGCAAGACAATGCTTTTGAATTAATTACAAAAACCATTACTTCGGAAGTCATGGAACAAATGTCATTATAGACCATTTTAGTCTTGTTATTACACATTGAATCAAAAAGGAGATGCCCATTGAAAACATGGGTTTTATAAAAAAATTGCACAATCTTGATCTAATCAATCCATAAGGTGATAAATGACAATAATAGAACCATGTTGGGACCTAAAAGCACCTTAATGGATGGCTTGAATCTTCCAAAATTGATGGCTAAAAATAAAATGCAAGAAATAGACTTTGGACCAAATAAAAAGTACAAGGATGAAGATGGTACTTTTCTGTCCACAATTAGATAAATAAAATATGTTGAAAACTAACCATTCATACCCTAGAACTAGGCTAACTAGATTAGACACCTAGGATTTACTAGGTTTATAATCCAATGGTAAAAAATGGACTTTTAATTTCAACAGTTGTGATTTTATAGAAAATGTGACACCCTTATACCTACATTGTCCAATAGATTATTTAATTTGGAATGGTAAATATTTAATTAGTTCCAAATTTTATGAATTTGTTAGATAATTCAACAATTGAAATGTGTCGAAAAGATGATGTTAATTAATCTAAACTATTAAATCAATCTAGATTGAATGACGCCTTTTTTTTCTTTCAAATATCCTAGTTGACACATGTATAATGGAGATCCCACAAACCCTTAAATTATGGTGGAGATCTAATCTTAGAAACCCCAAAACTACGTATCATTAAACAATGTTATGAATGTTCTTATCAATGACCAAGATTAAAGGTTTCTCACCATTGATAGTTGTGATGTGTAATTTTTTGGATGGTGCAAATTTTCTAGCTATTTTATAAAACACAAAGTTTGACACAAAATGATATTTTTTTCATTATGGCATTGATAACTAAGAACTATATTGATGGTTAAATATGTGTATTGCTCGTATAAAACTTCGGGGTAAAACATATATATATATATTGTTGCTCCACATTTTTTGAGGTCACAAGTTTTGCTCCCTTGAGTTTTTATGTAATGTTTTGGTTTACCATGCACAAAATACAAGGTAATACCCACATTGTTGCTACCCCACATTTTTGAGGTGAAATTTTGCTTCCTTGAATTCTAATGTAAGTTTGAAGTTTGATTTTTCACCTCATACAAAGGTATTTAGCCCAACATTTTTATTGTCCCACAATTTTTTAAATGACAAGTTTTGTTCTCTTGAGTTCTAATGTATTTATAAAGTTTGATTTTTTAACATGTACAAAGGTATAAAAAATCAAGGTTTTTACAACTAGTTTTTGTGACAGGTTTTAATCATAGATGACATTTGTGATTCTATTTTCCTTAGTTGTGTTGGACAAGTTACAAACAACATTAGTCATAAATGAAAACCATTCATGGATGGAAAGAAAAATCAGCAAAATACATGTTCATCCATTGACCCATTATATACATATTGTCGCTTGCAACTACTTTGCAATTAATTTGGTTAGCCTTGTGCTCTTATGATACTTTTCCATGTGTCATTAGTTTAATTTTTCTTAATAATATTATTTTATTTTTGAAAATTTGAAATAATCTAAAATGTTCAATTTCTATGTTTGAAAGGTTTTAGATTGTGCCATGTGGTATATTAATTAAATTTGTCCAAAATCAATTTAGGTAGGTATGTATGTAAGTAGGGGGAACTAGGTGGCTAGGTAGGTAGGTAAATAGATCAAATTAGGTAGGTAGGTACGTATGTACGTAAATAGGTTGAATTGGATACCTACCTACCTACTTAAGCTAGATATCTACTTAATGGTGAAAACATAGTAAAATAGACAAAAGAATTACCTTGCAACATAAATGGAAAGTGATCATCAAGTAGGCCTTGGTATATTAAATTAAAAATATTATTTACTTTATTGTTTAGTTATATGATTTTGTTTTACTTTCCTACAACCATATTTAAAAACCATGTGTTTAAAGTAGGTATGTATATATTCATCAAAATCAAACAAATGTCACAACCTACAAAGTAGATTAAAATTCAAACACAAGAATATTAAATATTGAATCTATTTTATTTTTAAGTCAATGGCATGTTAAATATACTAAGATGGACTTTGAAATTTTTCATAGTATAATCATAATACATTTAGCGTCTAATGTAGAAGTAGGAATGAACACAATATTAACATGTTAGTTTCATTCCTACTTATTACCTACTTTTATTGTAAAGATTTTCAAATTTTGTATTCAACTCATAAAAACTCAATGGAAGCATGGAGGCTTTCACAATGAGACTTTTAAAAACAAATTGAACATACTTATTATGTTTATGTTTGAAAATTGTTATATATCAAAATTCGGATTTGGGTGGATATACTTTTTGGTCCACTTTACCATGCTTGGACCCTTAGGTAGGTATATAGGTAAATAGCTAGGTGGATAGGTTGGTTAAGGAAGTGGGATAGCTAAGGGGTAAATACATTTTTTGAAAAAAAATCTAAAATGGGTTAAACATTTTAATTAGCTCATCCCATATGGCCCATATTTTGAATATGAAAATGTGAAGCAATGACTTTCCTTATATACTTTTTAAAATGAAAATGGAAGATAAACCTAATTAGATAAACTTTGAATTTGAAGTTTAGTTGCAAATTGTTATGCAATTAAAAGTTTAGCAACAAACTACTTACAACTAGAAGGCTCATTCCATATCTATTATCTTTATTTATATTCTTTAAAATTATATAATTCAATAAGTGACTAACTAACTAACTAATTAATTAACTAACTAACTAATTAAATACCTAATTAAAAAATTAAAAAATTAATTAAAATACTATTAGATTTATAAAAGCGAGGATTTAATTTACTTAAAATGTTAATTATAACATTATATTACCTAATTAATGAATATTTAAAATATTTTCTTGAAATAATTATATATGTTGGTAATTTAATTAATTTAAGTTAAAAAGAATCATTTAATATCACCACTTAGTATAAAATTTTTAATTGTGATAGTAATTGTTAACTATAAATAAGTAATTATAAGTAATAAATAAAATAAGTATTACAATAGAATTAGAATAATTAGTTGTACTAATTACATAAAAAAATACTCAAAAAAATGATGTAATAAGTATTATTACTAATATATAAATAATTATAGAAAACGAATATTTTAGTTTACTCTATTATAATCCCTGGAAATAAATAAATCACGTTATGTACTCTAATTACTGTAAGACCACTATAATGTTTCAAAATAAGATTCTAAATTAATAATTTAAAGTTCTAAATCATGACTAGTTAAGTTCCATTATAAATTATGAAACTACTGTAATTAAAATAGAAATTAATTAATTACATTCAGTTACAGTAATTAGACATTAGTTACAGGAATTAGTTTTTATTATTTTCTAAAAGTTGATCAGAAATTTTAAATATATATTCACTCATTTTTTTTACTTATTGTAAATATGAAACAATAAATAGTTGGTACAATTTTTTTTTATTTAAAATTTTTTATGTAAAATAATTACATCAGTTTCTAAATTATAATTCATATTAAGACGATTAATTTTTAAATAACATTTTAAATTATAAGTTCTAAGTCTTAAATCATAAATATTAAGTTAAACTATAAAAAATATAATCAATAAGTAATCACTGTGATTAATATACAATTCTTCTAATTAAAATTAAAAAACTTGAACTCAAAATATTAAACCTTATTGTAAAACTTTATGTTATAATAACATTTATTTTCTCAAATAAGTTTGTATTGGTTATAAATATAATAACTTATAGTAATTCTGTTGATTAATCTAATTAGGATAATATTTAAAAACATAAATTAATATTTTAGTTTTTATGTATAATCCTAGAATTATAGTAAGTACACTAATCAATCTACTTCCATTAAAATTAACTAGAAAATTATTAAATTTATAAGAAATTTTAATTATGAATTACAAATAATTTAGTTTAGTTATAAATTATGCTACTTCTTTAATTCAATTAGAGTCATTACAATGATTTTTGTGTAATTTAATTATTATACTTACAATAAATTTATTGTGAATGTTTTTAATTGTAATTTAAAATAAAAATCAGAAGTTATGAATAATAACTTCAATTATAAATTATATATTCATTAAATTATTTTATAAAAACTTTAATTATAGTGATTATACAATAATGTTACTTTAATTGTATTATAAATACTAAAATTTGTTTTATGACTAGAAAATAAGAACAATTTCTATAAAAAAATGCAAGCATTCTATATAACCCATCATATACACATATTTATTTTAGTATCCACCCGTATATGATTGAGTATAATACATATAATACACCATTAAAAACACATACACCCTAAAATACCCAAAATACATTTTAAATATACATAGGGTTGCAACTCATTTTTGGCACATGTGCAATTAATGGAACATAAATGGGTTCATTTGTATGAAAACCATGTTAAAAATTGTTTTAAACATTATGAGAAAAATGTCCATTGCAATTAAAAAATGTCTGATAGAACTATATTACAACTAGAAAGCTAGTTGCGACGAACATGATTTTCTCATAATGAATAGAACAATGAAAAAAACAATAATCACAAGGTAGTTGAAATGTAGTTACAAGCACAACCAATTTGTAAAACTATGGGATCCAACAACTTAATTACCATCAAGGAAAGGGCTATTGGGTTTTTTAATAAAAAACAAGAAAAATGAAAAGACGTGAGAATGAAAACTATTTCTTATCTACCTACCATCTTATAATAACTACTATCCTACAACAACTACTATCATGCAAAAGCTATTGTCTTGCACACATTGTCATATACAAATAACTCCATATAAACCTTTTGGTTGCATTGCTTTCCATTTGTAGTAACATAACCTTCCCTACTAACCCCAAATCTCATGTCTATTTCCTTGTTGTTACCTTCCAATGCTAGATACCATTTTATGACAAAGTGTAAATTTCTTACTCAAAAGACTACTAGAAAAAAATAGATAATATTCTTAATCTTATAAAAGAAATGCAAAACTAATATGCGAACACAATGAAACTTTATATAGTCTTAGTATGAATAATTTTCATTAGGTTTTTCTCATGTTTTAAATAGAACAAAACACATCAATAAAGAGCCACAAAAATCCATCGACCATTTTTCATTCCAATGATAAGAATACATTCTATGTCCATATTTCTTCCTTTTTCTCCAATGTCACATATAAACTTCTTCTGTAAAAAAAATCTCCTAACCACATCTAATTTAGAATCATAATATTTCAAACACAAGGGAATGATCCACATTCCCCTTTTATCTTCCTCTTAATCCATTTTCTCCCATACCACACAAGGTTCACGTGCCATTTGGAAAAAAAAAAAACTTTTTATCCTTCCTAGAAATTTCATATGATTAGTGGATTACCATCAATTATTCATCTAACTGATCTCGTTAGATTCATCCTTTGATAAAAGATGGTAAATTACTAGGATGCATGTTGCACTAATTAACATAGGAATTTTTACCTTTAACACAAATGCAAAAAGTAGTTACAAAAATAACTAATGATAATCACAAATGAAAAATAATCACAAGTAATCACAAATTAATTGGTTATAAAGACTCATTTTTCTTTTAGGGTATGCAACCCAACATTATTGTTGTCCCACATTTTTTGAGATGACAAGTTTTGCTCCCTTGAATTTTGATGTAATTTGTAGGTTTGATTTGCCAACATGTACAAATGTATGTAGCCCAATATTGTTGTTGTTATTGGGGTGGGTGTTAAATGCATGTGTTTACATAATGCAATAATTGAAAATTAAGTTAGGCTTTTTTGGGAATAAAGCATTACCAATAGATAGGATGAATATGTTTTTGTTGGAAATAATTTGGTTGACATGTATGCAAAATGTGGCACCTAAAAGATGTGACAAAGTGATTACCCATTCTTTTTAGTTTAGATAGTTATAATGGAATGACAAGTACAACAATAGCCATGTTGAATATCTTTTATTGGTTTCCAGGTGGATACCATTTTAAACCACCCAAAATAGAAAATTGTTATTCAAAACCCACCCAAACTGAAAAATCACCACAAAAAACCCACAAATAAAACTAGTTGGGAAATAATCTAAACTAGACCATACATAAAAATGGTATTGTCAGAACCATAATAATGGCTAAACATTTTGGTAAGAATGTGAAAAGACTAAAAGTTTTATTATGCTTTGTCTATGAAAATGGTATCATAAGTCAGGAAGAGGATTTGATGTTTGTTAATGAACATCAACTATTTTCTATTAGTACTATTAGTTTCCCCTTATTTGAAGCCTTTGAAAACAACATTTATAAAGGTTATGGGTGCAACTATGGCCAAAAAAATTACATGGAGCTAGAAAAAATCACCCTAGCTAGAAGGATAGATTAGGTTTTAGATTGATCATTCACAAAAGAAAACATCAAGTTTGGATTTAAGGCTACAAGTATATAGCCAAGTATAACCCCAAGGCAACAAATAACAAGATTCAATCTTTTAAGATTTACATAACTTGACAACAAGCAATGAAGGAGGTGAAAATGATTACATGTCAATTAACGAACAACCTAATTAAGAACAACAATGTGAGGAAAAAATTACTACTATGTACAAACCTCTTCCTCCATGTACATCAGTTCATATGTGTAGCAAGATAAGGTCTTTTTAATATCAAATCAAAAATTGAACAACATTAGAAATTTTGTTGAAATATATTTCTAAGGATATTTTAGTTTGGTCACAAAATCAACAAATTAAGTATAACTTTTATAAAGTTTAATTAGAGATGTAGGGTAAACAAGTTGATGTCCATGCACTTAGTGTAAGGAGCTCTCATGTTCTTTCATTAGTGTTTCATTGTTTTTGGAATACAAAAAAAAGTTTATAACTCTTCCAAACACATATATAGTCATTAGATTTTTTTTTAAATTTAAAAACAAATTGTAAAACTCCTCCAAGTTCATCCATGGCCGTTTGAATTTGCTAGAATAGGTTAAACTTTATTGAGAAAGATATGGCCATTCAAGGTTGGAAAAGTAAAAACAGACACAAAATCTTTTGTACATGTGAAAATGCATCAACAAACTTTTGTTTACGTATGACCAAACAATCACATTTGCACCAATGGACTTTACTTACCCATCAAGTCAAAATATGATAATAGGAGTCAATGGGTTTATTTTATAAAAAGATTGTGAATAATTTTGATAAAAATTTCATTTTTTAATATGAGAGAATTTTTGAATAAAATCTTTTACAACTTGTTTTTAAAAATATATATAATTGCCCCAATATATCATATGTTTTATGTTAATCATCATTGAATAAATATGATTTTTTTGAAATGTACATATTTTACCAAATTATGGGTTTTATTTTTAAAAATTACATAATTTTGCATCATACCCAAATATGTTAATTATTTTTAGGTTTTACTTTTTATATTATAAATTATAATTTTGTTTTATACATCATGTACATTACATCCCATTTACATGTGATAAAAGACTTTTGAAGTTTTGAAAATTTGAAACATACTTTGAATTTCTAAAAATTTCAAATTCTATAACTTTTAAATTTTGAGTGTTTTTGAATGTGGGTAATAGCTTATTATCATTTTTTTTTTACCATCAAATGCTTTTTATTAAAAGAGCCTTTATCCTAATCCTTGGCAAAATTGAATACCTTTGATGCAATTGTTGTTGAAATTCAAAAGCCCTTTCCTAAAATCAAATAGCAAAACTAGATTTGAAATTCCTCAACATTCATATTAGTCATTTAGCACAATTTCAAATGATTAACATAATTTTAAAATGTGAACACAAAAACATATTTACTATGGTTTGAAATTTTCTTTGTCACAATGTTTGAAGTTGTTGCCCTCTTGTTGTTTATGGCTTTATTTTTTGTTGGTCTTTGTCCTTGAAATTGTTTGCCTTCTTCTTCTTCATGGTTGTTTTCTTGGTCTTAGTGTTCAAAGTTATTGGTCCTCCTATTTTATGGTCATCTTGTTGGTCCTAGTGCTCTAAAACTATTAATGACTTCATCCTCTTTGTGATGCTTTGAAGTTGTTCACCCTCTTCATTTTCATGGTTTCCTATTAGTTTTTGTGCTTGAAGTTCTTGGCCCTCCTCCTCTTTGTGGTCATTTTGTTGGTCTTGGTGTTCTAAAGCTATTAAAAACCTCATCTTCTTTCTGGTGCTCTAAAGTTGTTGGGCCTCCTCCTTTTGTTGGTTCTATTTTTTCAAAATTACTATTGTTCAACCCCACCCAGAACTACCCGCACCCCCTTCTCTCATCTTAGCTATTCAATACAATGATGTAGCCTTGTTACAATGTGCCTTTCTGCAAACATCCTAGCCCTTGCTTAGTGCCTGAGCTCTTTGTTGAACTATTGTTATGACCCCAAGGATTTAGCACCCATATATGTACCCTAACTTTTATGCCCTTTAACCTAGGTGGAAATTTTGGTGGAAATTTTGGTGGAAATGATCTCCAACCTCGCTAAGAGTTCTTGTAAACCAAGATGCAACAAACTTAGTTCTTGCTCATCTCTTAGTTACATGTAGAACTACCCATTCTTCCATTGTCAAAAATTCATTACTTTACTTTCTGGTCTTTTTTCCCACCATTATACTACAATGGTTTAAAAATTGCCTGGTGACTCCCATCTCATGGTTGCTTGGCCCACATTATCTATACCATTTCATGATGATTTGAAATCATAGTTATCCACTTATGTAAACATTATGGTGCATTTCTATTTTTAAAAAAAGTTTTATACAAAATGATAATGCCATTAAAACACACTAGGTGCTACTAAATTCATTTAAAATAAATTGTATCTTATTTTTCTTCTTCAACCACCATCTAAAGATGCTCCCCATAAGGTTCCTTTTCTTTTTTCTTTTTTTTTCAATTTTGAGATATAAAAAATTTATAATTTTTTTCAAAAAATTAGCAAAATTAGTTGAATTTACAATAGATTAACAAAATTTTCCCAAATTTTTGGGTCAAAAATGACAAAATTTGTTGGGAAAAAAAATTCACTGCTCCATTTATGCTTGAATACAAATGTCCTATGCAACAAATTAAAGGTGCTAATTGAGTCTATTCACTTTTCAAGGTTAAGGGTGAATTCAAATCCACGTGCCCTCTACATAAACCTTTGAAAAAATTAGGTTGTATTATATGGTCTTATGTTTGAGAAACCATAAACTGAAAACAAAGCATTGTAATTTTCGAGACTTGAATCGAATGCCCATGAACACAACAAGGGGGTGTGACTTGGTTATACAATTTCCATTTTTCCATTGGAATTTGTTGGTGTCATAAGGGTTGAGCACATTTTTGCAGATGTAGGAAGTGGCTCTTATATGTGCATGATATTGCTAATTGAAAACACATACTTCAACAACAATATCCCTCTAAAAGCATTCAACCTACCAATCATCCATCTATCAAAAAATTTAAATTTGAAATGTGGATGGATTTCTGCATGAAGTAGGGCACCATGACTCCGTCATGTACCTATCATTGATGAAAGCCACCAACTGGAAGATCATACTTTAGTTGCTGAAAAGAAAAAAATTGAATAGAATTCAATTTTTGGACATTTTCTATTGAAAAATATTTATTATTCAATTTTTAGACATTTTCTATTTCATTTTGTATTGAAAAATATTTTCTATTCAATTTTTAGACGATCCAAAGCTATTACTACTTTCCCCTTCTATTTATGTGCATTTCTATGGGAACATGGGAACATATAAAATTGGGGGAGTTCCCGAGCATAACACCCTAGGTTTCTTATGCTGGGGGAGATCCCTGAAAATACATATAGAAATGAAAAGGGAGTTGTTTTGACAATGATGTTCACTGCAACAAACCAACCCCACAACTTAGGCATTCATGGCAATTTAATATGAACAATTCAATTTTTGGTGCATTTTGAAATTGCAGTAGAACCTAATGTGACATTTATGTTGAATTTAATTACCACTTTTTCATGTAATCTTTTTTTTTAGTTTGTTTTTTTCTTGTCAGATAGCATATTTAAAAATTATTTTTCAGTCCAAAATGTACAAGTGTTTACATCTCAAATATTGAATGTGCATTGAATTGGGCTTGTCCTCTAGAACCTCCTCTAGTTCGAGTCCAACCTCTAGTTCCAGTTATTTAAAAAAACGTTAGAATGGTTCCAGTTCCGGTTCCACAAAAGAATGGCACCCGGGGTCCTGTTCCGGTCCGGTTCTTGGAAATTTGAAAAAAATCAGATTTCGGTTCCTGAACTCAGACCCGGTTCTGGTTTTGGGAAACCTGGTCTGAAACCAGCGATTAACTGTTGGTTAACCTCCGGTTCTTGAATTTTTCTCCCCCAAAATCCTTTTTTTTCCTCAAAATTTTGGTTCCAGAACCAGATTTGATTCTAAACCCAGTTCCCCAGAAACCAGATCCAGTTCTAGTTTGGTTTTGATAATGGGAACTGGAACCCGGTGATTCTAACTGGCCAAACCAGGTAATCGGCCAACACTAATCTGGACCTGAAAATGATCGCCTAGATACAAACCTCAAACTAGAACAACATGAGGGTTCCAGCACGATCGGACAATTGGGACATTGGAACCAAGTTTCAACAAGGCATCAAAAACACGTTGGCCCCGCCAATAGATAAAGATGTTGTGCATCTACCTTCTTTGTCCACACTCTGAACACCAAAACAATCCGTTCCAATCTAAACAGTTTAAACTCTGCCACCAAAGAAACGGGTTCTAATAAGGTAAAACTTCCAAAAGTTGGATCCAATGCGATATAGTCCCTGTCCCTGTGAGGGCAAGGGCCCAACAAAGATTTTGTCAGGCCCCCTAGTACTTAAAGGATTTGTTCCTCATATATTTTTCATCTTAATCTAAATTTTAATAAGTGTTGCCTTACTGGGCCTCCTGTCAGCAACAAGGATATAATCAAGAATCCTTCCATTGGCACCTTTAAGTTAGGTCTTATTGGTGCCGCCAATTTATAGGCTATTAAATTCTGTTGGAAAATAATCTTGAGCATCTTTTCTTGACTCTTTTGCAACATATGCAGCCACAGAACGGTTTTGGGGATCGTGTTGAGAAATTCCACCACAAAAGCCCACCGAGATATGCTTGGAGTCTGTGAATCTTTGTTGCTGGGTTCGATGGTCCACAACAAAGATTGAGGATGAGCTCAAACCAAGAAATACAACAAAATGTCACCAAGATATTCCAACAAAATATCACCAAGATATTTTTCGGTGAAGTCAGGAAAACATAGCACCAGAACCCTGAGTTTGGTCCAAATCCGGGGGAGATTCAAAAGAATCCTGCAAAAGAGTACCTTAGCCTTCAAGGGGGGGGGGGAGGGGGGGGGGTGTGAAACTCAGAAATGCACTATTTTTTGGGGTAAACTGAGGCTCGCTTTACACTGGGAGTCACGTCCAAAAACATTTTGGGCCAACTTTGAGCATTTTTGGCTTGTTGTTTGGCCCCAAGTTACTAATAAATGCTAGAACATTGACGTCAGGACATTAATAAAGGCTTGAACATTGGCCCCGAGGGTTGCAAATTGAGCTCCCAAATCCATGGTATCCTTTTTCCAGCCTTGGGCCCAATACAAGCCCATAAAGCTCAGGATTTATTAGTTACTTGGGGCAGATTGAAAAGACTTTTTTCTAGTTCAGCCTTGACTCCTCGTGTAAAGCCCTTGGGGCTGATTTTCACTTTTCCACCAATAGGAATGCTTGATTCGGGTTGAACATTAGCCCAAACTCATAGTGTAAAGTGAGCTTGAGTTTCATCTTGTTTTGAGCCCCTCTTTCCATTTACCTGAGCGCCTCCACTGCTGCTACATATATTTTCACTGCTCCTACCTATACAACTAGTATAATTACCTCGAACCTTGTGCATTAATAACCCAGATTTAATAAAATTTCCCTACTTTGCGGACCTCACTCAAACAGGGATAGGGGTTGAAAGGAGGCTCAAAGACAGGGTGACTTCAATGAAAACTCTATTATCTTAAAAAATAGTCCAACAAAATGTCACCAAGATGTCCTCCCTGCTTATGAGGTTGGTTTGGTTAGGCCACAACACCACTCACTTATCTTCTAACCTTGGGTTTTTGCCTGGTTTCTCAAGGCCATGTCCTTTCCTGTGTCTTTTTAAGGCCAAGCCCACTAGCAGCAAAACAGGGAGGGGAAACCAATTGGATCTACAAAGTAAATAAGTTAGGTGGCTGAAAATTGAGTGCAGGTTAGATAATATTCAAATTAATACCTAAAAACCTAAATTTAGGTTGTCAAGTCAAGGAAATTAGGACTATGCTTGTAGATAGTTTATTTATATATATATTCAAACCCCAACCAATCCCAAGATTTCTCTATTTGGAAGATTTTGAAAACATCTAGAAAATTATTTGAAAATTCCAAAAAAGCAAAGGCTACCCTAACGTCCTGTTAGTACATTTGGATAAGTCCAATCATGTTCACCAATTGGTTGCATTTGTTGGAAAGGCCAACTGGACCAGCTCCATGATTATCATGCATTTAAAGGAAAGCTTGCTCCCAAGTAAGTACCTCCCTTAACCTGAATTGGAGAGTTGTAGCCTAGTCCAAGGGAGACCCCAGCATTACATACTCTACCTACCTCTACTCTCCTTTAATTTCTTCCATTTTACCTTCCCTCTGGACGGCTGTTTTTTTGGTTTCAATTTTGTGATGTTGCTCCAGTGGCAATCCTTCATAAGTTAGTCAAATTTGGCAATATTCAAAATTTGAAAGTAAGCAAGTT
>Ga0209208_10000678_pt1 | contig 45535 bp, 54 predicted proteins | sample S1TSphfallax_3_FD_187694 | JGI IMG/M metagenome (GOLD analysis project Ga0209208, IMG submission 187694) | Host-associated microbial communities from peat moss isolated from Minnesota, USA - S1T2_Fd - Sphagnum fallax MG (SPAdes) (version 2) | ecosystem: Host-associated > Plants > Peat moss >...
GTGGTAATGGGAAGATGGAGTAGTAGCTCAGGAGCTGTAATGACAGCCAGAGATGTAGTTAGTAGCTAGGTTGCTGCTGTTAGTATGGGTTTTCCAGGGTTGACGAGAAAAGGAAAGGCCAACAAAAAAAAAAAAAGTGTTGAGAAACCTAATTGTTTTCTCAAATATTGTTGCTGCTGCTTGCTGCTGGGGCAGTACAAAGAATGTTTGACTCGTTTCAGTGTTTTTTACATAATTCAGTCTGGTTTGCTGTTGTTTTGGGGACACGTTAGGAGAAGAAAGCAGCAGATCGACGTGCTGACTAACTTGGGTGGTTTTGGTTTGGGAAAATGGTATGTAGAGCCTTATGATGTTCGGATAGCTTGTGGTTCCAACCAAGATTTGTATGCCTCCAATGGGTTTAAGTGGGCCAAAGATTTCGGCTACACAGCTGGTAGCTCTGCCAACCTGACTGTGAAGAATACTCTAGTACCCATGCTCAACACTTTGCGCTATTTTCAAATCTCAGATGGTCCTGAAAACTGTTACAACATCAGTGTTCCAGTGGGACATTACTTGATCAGGTTCTTCATCATACATTTTTTTTGTTCTTCTTCTACTAGCAAGAATATTCTGCTTCTGCCCGTTTGAAAAATCATGTAGAACCCATCATCCCCCATGATGATTGTATGGAGAAGAAGCAGGATGTTTGATGGGTAGCAGCAGCCATTCTTAGTTCTTACCATAATGCCTGCCCATGATGTTGAGCAATCTTCTTCTTCTTCTCAGGTGCTTTTTCGCGTTTGGAGAACAAGATAACTCAGGCCGGGAACCTCAGTTTGATGTCTCTCTTGAGGGGACACTTGCCTTCTCCATGCAGAGTGGATGGAGTCAAGATGTGGACAATGCATATGAAGATGCTCTAGTCTATGTCACAGATGGTGCTGCTACCATTTGCTTCCACAGCTCTGGCCATGGGAATCCAGCTGTTGCCTCAATTGAAATACTTCAGATTTTCAACAATGCATACCAGAGGGGTCCCAATGCTCCTCCTTCCCAAGGCTTTGTGTGGAGATCGGTTAAGAGAGTCAGTGCTGGGGCAGCAAAGTCTGGGTATGGGTCTGATTTTCAAGCAAACCTATGGGGAGGAGATCGGTATTGGGAAAGTGACAGCTCCCTGTTCTTACCGGGCTCTGTTGTGACCTCTTTGCAGACATCAAATAGCATAGCAAACTGCTCCACCTATCCGAATATTTACCCAGAGGCAATTTTTCAATCTGCAACAACAACAGATCCAACACAAACTATCTCATATACTTTACCCGTGCAAGCAAATCAGAATTACACAGTTTGGATATACTTGGCGGAAATTGACCCAACAATTACAGCACCCAAACAGAGAGTGTTTGACATATTGGTTAATGGTGTCAAGATTTTCGAAGGTGTTGACATTGTTGGGCTTGCAGGTGCACCTTATTCTGCAGTTTTCCTAAATGCCACTGTATTGGTGGAGGGTCGAGCCCTAATGCTGACCTTCAACCCTGTAATTGGACGAATTGCCTTCAATGCATTCGAAGTCTATCAGCTTATACCTGTGGAGTGGCCAACAGTAAAACAAGAAGGTAATAAAATTCTGATTCTCTGCCACCAGCACCCCCTTTTGTCTCCTCTTTGTCCAGTAACTGGTATTTTGGAGTGCCCCACTATTGGCTTCCAAGTCCAAACTTGGAAGGACAAACTCCTTCCTTTTCAGATGGGCTCATTATATTGGTAGTGGTTTCAAGAATGCTTGTTGCTGGTTCTGTCACTTTTGTAATTTATGCAGCTGGTCTAAGACATGATAAAACTCTCACTAGTGCAAATCAGGCACAATTGGCAGGCCCGGTACATTTGTGGGTATGAATCTTTGATATTGATTTCTGGTTTTGTGACTTCTTAATCTCAGAATTTCTAAGATGTTGACAGAAGCCCGGGTTCCCAGCGAGCCTGATTTGGAAGTGGGGGCTGAGAGTCTATACAGTAGTGATTCATCAAACCCACATTCTCACAAGCTAGAAACTGTTGTAGGGTATCAGTCTCCAAAGATTATATGCTCTTAGTGAATTTGCTGTGATGTCCCCAACACCTTTTCCTCTTCATTATATGGTTCTTTTTTGGTTTTTCTTCTGTTTTAGATTCCTCCTTCTTTTAGGGTTTCTTTGATTATTTTCCTTCTCTCATCGTCGTGGTCGAGAGTCTTCCTGTTCCTGAAACTCACAGCATGTTAATTAATGTATTATATTGACCTCCCATCTGTTGCCTGTAGCTGAGGAACTCCAGCAGTGGATGTAATGGTAGCAACTTAGGTCACTATTGTACATGTTACTGTTGAAGGCCACTGAACATTTAGTCAGCTGTTGTTGTCATTCAATCAAACCACTGTCTCTGTCTTTCCTCTGTGTTTTTAAGGGTTGGGTCTTCATCCTTTTCTCTCCCTTTTTGGATTCCACTGATATAGTGGCAGATCTGAAATCTATGTAACCTCACTGATATGGAGGTTGTCTGTCAAGCTTGAATGAAATCAAGCTTTACCATCACAAGCTAGCTTGTTGCAGCTTGAATGGGGAATACTATTTGGCTTTTCTGATTAGCTATGACTCTTGAGGTGCTAGCTGGCCAACATCCTGACCCAGGCTTCCTGTTGCTTCCAGAAATGCAACAGAAACTCAGGATGCAGATGTTTGTGTAATGGGTTTGCCTGGAAATCTGGGCGAGTTATTACACACTTGTCTAAACCCCAGTACCAGGAGCTCATGAAGTCTGAGGAGTCATGGCAGGTTGTCACTCACTGCCTTTATGATGAAGGTGGTGGTGGTCCAACATTTTTGTGAGTGACAATGCATAAGCTTATGACTGCACTCGTCCATGTTTCGATAGTTTTGGTTTTGCTGGAGGTCTTCAAAGTGTGATGGCATATGGATGATTTTGCTTCCACTTTCTCCTTTTTTCACTTCAGTCAGCTCAATTTTTCTGGAGATTAGGTCTGTATGAACTTAGGAACAGTGATTGCACTTGGTTTGTTCGAGATTTGAGGAAAGTAAAGAATGAAGTGATGTTACACACACAAGCTTGTTGGAGCTTGAATGTGGACACTAATGATTTTTAAAAATTAGCTACATATGTCCTGAGTGCTATCCAACATCATAAGTAACTCTTCATGGTGCTTCCAGAAATATGATGGAAGCTCAGGACACAGATGCTTGTGTATAATGGTTTGCCCAAAACTTTGGTGGGATTATTGTGTAGTAATGTATACCCACTGTGAGGAGTTTTCCTTGAAATTAGAACTGCAAAAGACAGGAACAAAATTCAATCTCTCCCCATCACCCAAACTAATCTGTCCTTCTGATACCACCAGATTGATCAAGCCTGATTACCAGCATATGCTTGAGCTGAGATGCTAAAGCATTTGGGCACTGACACTTGAATCATGAGCTCAATTACTGAAAAGATGTAAACTCAGAGATTTGCAAAGACCTTATCATGGGTGGATGGCTGTTTATGTTGGGTGATGATGTGCAGTATGGGCGTTGCAGATATTGAAGCAGTCTTTGAACTTACCTACTCGTCTAGGATGGAATGGAGATCCATGTGTGCCTACTGAGCACCCTTGGTTTGGAATAAACTGTGGATTTAACAGCAATGCTAGCACTTGGTTTGTTGATGGCCTGTGTGTTCTCTTGCCCTTCCACATCTTTTTCTTTGCTTTCTTTGCACTGCATTCCATTGCTACTGTTGGGCTAAGGATCACAAATTCCATGTGAGCAGTACGTAGCATGCACAACCAACAAATACAGTAGCGATGATCCACATCACTTGATGGGCATCTTAGTACAAGTGTAGTGTAAGTGCACAGGGTTGTGTGATTCTGTTTCAAGTAACCTGATGTTTTCTTTGGGAAATCCGTTCTCTAAGCTCAACGTATAGAACTCAGCAGACTGAAGAATGCTTTGTTGCATGGTGCTTTGCAGAGATCTTGACTATCAAGGATTGCAAGGTTATTTGAGTGATGATATTGGATCTCTATCAAGCCTCCAAGCAATGTATGTTTTTTTTCTGTGTGGTTCTTGTCAGCTTTTTCTGACTGTTGATGTAATGTGCCCATTATCCTCTTCAGGGCATAGTCTTGAAGTATTGCAAGCTTGATCCTGTGTGGAGGCCATGTGCAGTTTGGAGTCCTTTGTCTGGTCTTATTTTTATTGGTGGGATCCCTGCAGAAATATGAGCAACAATGCATTGCAAGGTCCCATCCCCAGTTCCATTGGCAACCTGTCGGCTCTCCTTACCTTGTACCTCCCAAGACTTTCTTGCCTAAACCCTAAACCCTAAGCTTTAGCACTTGCACAGATTCATTATGTATATGCATGCACAATGGAGAGATGAGCTGGGAAGGGTGTGCAGGATGAGATGTAAAAAAGGAATGCTCAGTTTTATTAAGAATTAGATTTCCTCATGTTAACTCAAAACATCTCATGAACTAATGATGTTTTGGCAGAAAACTTTTCACTGATGCATAGTATTATGTCTTGTGTATAGAGACCTCTCCCACAACCATTTGAATGGATCTATACCAGGAAACCTTGGTGAACTTCCTCACTTGGAGAAACTGTGAGCTTTCTCCATCTCTCTCAAAGCCTTTGATGTCCATTGTCAGTTATGCTGCATGCAGTGGGATTCTTTAATTGCCAGTATCTCTCTGTTTTTCCTGCCTCCTAACGTCATTATGACTAGTCTGGTCAGCACAGAATCATCCTCCACTCACAGTGATAGATTTTGGCAATGTGCAGGTATCTTAATGACAATTCTTTGACTGGGCAGGTGCCTGCCAGTCTTGGTGCCGGTGCACTGCGGGGTGCAAGTCTCAAGTACACATGATGATGCCCTTTGCCTTTTTTTCACAATCTGTTTTTTTTACGTTCGAGTTTCCAGCAATGTGAACTGTCTTGAGCAATGTTTCTGTTTTTGGCTAATTTTTGCATCCTCACTACAAAAAGAAAAGAAAAGCTAGTGCAACAGATTCAAAAATGGTTTTTATGGGAAGTTGCAAAATAGTAAGGAAAAAATAACTGAATTTTCCATATTTAGACACTAGGTTCTAGCAAAATATAGCATAATTCCTAAATTTCTTTACTTTCCTCTCTGAGCTGTATCCAAATTTGCTAAGTCTTCTTGTGGATGATAGCCAACCTACCTACCTCACAAATTTGAAGAAAAAGCCACTGGTCTTGAGTGAAATAGAATCGTTTCAGGCATTCCAACAGGGTAATGCTGTCTTTGGTACAGCATCTGGAGAGCACTTTTTATCACCTTTTAGCCAGCAGAGATCCATTTGACTTCTCTCCATCTTGCGTCAATCTTAGGGGGGCGGGCTATAACAGTTACTGAAGCAGTTGACTAATTGTGCAGCCTTGGAAACAACGCTGGACTATGTGGGGTTGGCCTCAGAGAATGTCATGGCAGTAGGTCTGCTGCAAAAGTAGGTCTCGCATTTGGCATCCTTATAGGCATTGGTGCTCTGGTTGCTTGCATTCTGCTCTATTGGAAAAGAAGGGCAAATATTGCTCGGGCACAAAGACTACGTAAGTTGTTCCCATCTTCTTTAGTTTTTGGTTTTATTCTTTCGTTCTTCCTTCTTTTCTGTACTCATTTGTTCACAAAGTTCTTCATAGATACACAATTAGGGGCACCCATGTTGGGTCTCATGTTGTGTGGCTTCATTCCTTTGGCAGTTATGTGACTAAAGCTTGTGAAAAAATGAGCATAAATTTGTGAGTTTTCAGGGATGCTTGGTAATCCTTTGTTATGGAATTCACTAACAATTTTTGTGCAATGTTGGAGACTAAAGTAATTAATTATTTCAAGGACAGTCAGAGCTCAATGTCAAAGGATTAAAACTCTATCTTCTGCTTTTTCTGCAGCTCGGGATGCCCCTTATGCAAAAGCAAGAACAACGTTTGTGAGAGATGTGCAACTGGCTAGAACTGTCTTGTCTGATCAGTTCAAACCTGCTTACCATGAGCAAGCCTCCAACACACATTCTACCTTGCTGTGATTATTCCTCTTAATTTCTTTTCTTTCCTGATCTTCAAAACTTGATTAAAATGCTTCACTGTAGATGGGTTAACTTCATCATTGAAGCTCTATCTTGTGGTGAAGACAGTCATGCTGGGTTTCCATGCATTCGTATACTATACACCTACACTGTTTACTCAGTTATGCTTGACATGGTCTCTACCATGTATGAGATTGATAGCTCAGAAGGATCTAAGTAGATCATATTTTTCTGCTACAAGTTTACCCACTGAAAGAAGGTAAATGCTTATGCACTTTTTCATTTCTCACTCTGTATGAGTCTTTGTTGGACCTTGTAAATCAGACCCTGCAACTCCTCAAGCTGTTACTGTTCTACTTGCATACATCAACATTGTGCCCATGACACTTGTTTGATCTGACTGTATCACAGACAGGTAAATGATCATGCTGAACACCTGAACTATTTGTGGTGCCATTCAGCATTCTGTTGTTTACAGGGTGCTGTCTGAATTGTCTCTTAGACTATCCTCACCTGGTAGTATTTCTCACATCCATAACTATTTATTTACAGTAAATCTGAAAGTGAAAGTCTCAAAATAGCAAAGCAAGTGAACGAATCAGATAATCTAGCCAATCAGCAGCAGTAGTGGAAGACTGTTGTGAAGACCAATCAAGGAATCTAGTCAATCCTCTGCATGTCTGAACTGAGCAGTGGCTACTACAGATGCTAACTTTTACATACTCGTACTTTCTTGTAGTGTACACCAACAATTGACTGTTTCAGTGCATGGTAGGAAATTCAGAAATTACTGTCATGCAGTTCAAAGTGTTCTAGGGATGCTTGTTGCATGTTCAAAGTGTTCTACAGGTGCTTGTTACATTCTGAATTTTTGTTCAATACTGCAAATAATGTTAGATGTTGATGTCACAAGTGGCAGATGAATCAGCCTTCCTACAATCTCTGATGTTATTTACTACAACATGCATTTCTCTGTAATTATTTCTGCACATTTAACAGATTGGCTTAAAGGAGATCTGTGACTTTGGCTTGGCTTTATTTGTTTTATCTCTTACAATTCATTGTTGACTGATGAGTTCTAACCCAAAAAGGAGGTTAACAAAACTGTGCATCATCACTTTCATAACTACAAGTCATATAGGTGTCTGCTGAACATAATTCACCAACACAGTATCTACAGAACAGTAGAAGCATCAGCTCAGAAATAAGAATGACTCAGGCATCTTTCCAACACACACAGTAAGAATGCAAACCTTATTGTCTTCCCAAAACACACAACATGGATCTACAACAGGGGTGTACTCAGTGCTTGCAACTCATCGATTTAGGATGAAATTTCAATGCATTATTGTACTTGTATGTCAGATAACAATGACTGAACAAAGTCCTAGCTCACCTTCCTAAATTTAGGAGTGCTATTGAAGTGGAATTAAAAACTGTGACAAACTAAAAGAACCACAAAACAAACCGTGAACATCAAACTAGGAACAGGGATAGAATCTGAGCAGTGACCACTCATTGTGCAGTGAAATGGTTGACTGGCACATGGTCCACATTTTCACATCTAACACTGCAGGGATGAGAGTTGGGTCATGGCAAGCATGTAGGCAAATCATTCTCCATTCACAATCCAAAAGCACACAGAAGCAGGCCAAAACAGAAGGCAGGAGTAAACAGATGACAAGCTTAAAATTAACAACAGGTACTCTGAAAGCATCAGTCATTGAAATAATAGAAACTGCAATGCAATATCCTGCTAACTCAAATAATTTCCTCTTCCAGCTGCAGCACAGAACAAGCTTGGCCACCATACAAAAAAGAAATAGATTTGTTCCAAGTTCTCAAATAGAGGTGAATTCAACACATCACTCATCCTCCTGGCTTCGAAGACGAGCACTCCCATTTGTAACTGAAACATTTAACTGTGCAGCGCGCTCCACTATTGCCTTCCTCTTCAGAGTAGAGACATTGTGTGCAATTTCTGCACTGTACTTCCTGCAATCATGTACAGGACAGATAAAGCCCTCCTATCAATCATTCACCTACATTGATATCAGAAACCAAGCATTGAGATCCTCCTCCCAATGTGTAAGTCAGACAACACAGAAAGATTGGAGGCTGGTTGGATAGTTTTCTATATCTATGAGATTGCAGAGAGAACTCCACAACAAAAAAATGGAGGTAACATAACAATGAGGCTGGTCAGTTAGTTTTCACACCAAAAGTAATGGAAAGGAAATGCCCTGCTCCTTGAGACATAGCCATTACTGATAGAGGAAAACTCAGATGGAGGATACCCAGAAGCATTCTGAAGTGCAGCTAATTTTAGGGTTCTAATTTGCACTACAAAACCCTAACCCCAAGAAATTACTAATGACAATACAGATGTCAAGACCACTTGACTCTGCAATGGGAATCTGAAGATATTCTAGTTCAACACAGTTAAGAATGGTCTTAACTTTTGAATCCATCAAACCCTCTACATACCTGTTGTGCATGAGGAGAAGGTCGAGGTCCCGGACGTTATGAACCAAAAACTTGAGGAAACCACTTGGTAACACGTGTCTGGTCTTCTTGTTCGACCCATACCCGATGTTGGGCATCAGCGTGGTTCCCTTGAACTTGCGGCGAACCCTGGAATCAATACCCTTTGGCCTTCTCCAGTTTGTCTGCACATAATCCAACCAAGCGTGGGTTGAATTCCATACATCAATAAACACGAAGTTCCCCAAGCAAATGTCACGGTTGGCGATAACAAAAAAACCCCCAATCTACGAATTTACGACTGAGAAAAAAGGTAAGAAGAGGAAAAATAGGAGGAAGAGGATGGAGAGGCGATAACAAACCTTGACACAGATTTTGCGGTCATGCTGCATGCGCTTGAACTTCTTGATGCGCTTCTTCACAAGATCGCGCTTCACTAAAGGAGTCACCATTGCTGCTTGCGCTGACTATAAAGGAGAATCTGCAGCTCTGTTCTATCTCTCTCTCAAATCCCTGCACAACCGCAAACGCAAAGCAGCAAAGCACGAAGAGGCCAAGTTCTTACCACCTCCAAACCCTAACAGACTTCGGTTAGGGTTTGTGGATGTGATGATGAATCTTGTCCGTTCATTACATAAGGATATATTAATCTCATCCGTCCGATGGATAGTCACTGATCTTGTCCGTCCATCGATTCGTCATCCGTAGATCTCGTCTGTCCATCCGTAGAGTGTTCTCCAACTGGATACAAGGGCTTAGGGGTTTAGGGTTTACACAAAATCGAAGCACTCGCTTCTTCTGTTCCTAGTCCTTGTTTGTTGAAAGGCGACAGTTGATTTTTCGTGCTTTCCAGTATTCTCTGCTGCATCAATGTGATTTGACCAGACTTGAATTAAAACATCTAGTACTCAGCAATCAATGCGTCTCTTGAATTGAAGGATTATTGAACTTCCAAGGAACATGAAGACACCAACAAGGAAAAACATGCTGCATCGTGCTCTATAGTGGTTTTGCCCAAATTGTGAGATCTTCTAGAGACCTGAACTCAGCTTGCCAGATTATGTGGTGCGTTTAACAGTTGCTTATTCGTGTGCAGTGTCTGATTCAGAACTTGCATGATGATGCCCAGATGCCAACGTAGCTCCCCTACAAGGAGGTAAAGTTGGTGATGCTTCAGGCTCTGTACATTTATCTTATATTGAAATGAAGATGCAAATACCATAAACATGAAGTTTTCATTCCAAACATATCCAATTGCGGGTTGCATGAGGATCTTAGTATCGAGAATTGAGAGCAGCTCCATTAGTGCACATTGCTTTTTGGATGAAGTACAATCAAGTTTATGTCAATTTGAGGTAAAAAATATTGTTAGAAGCTCAAATACTTTTAATGGGAGGAGCTACTTTAAGAGGAACAGAAGCCTCAGCAAAGTTTATATCACATAGTACTTGGGCAGGAATCAGGTAGATGGGATACAGTTTCCCTACCCCTATGAACTCAAAGGTGACCCCAGGATCATGTCAAGAATCTAAGCTTCATACCCATGTTCTTTGATGCTATCCCTCTTCTATTATTAACTTACAGTTGCTTCTGCAGGAGGAGCACTAGAGCTTTGCTCTCCACCCAGTTGATTCACAATCAGAAGAGGGGTAGGAACAGGAACCTTAGCTTCTTGGCACAACTCTCAGGGTCACATTTAGATCATAGAGCGACTCAGCCTGGTGTGCCCCATCATGGACCTGACTCCTACAAATATTTGTCCTTTTCAGTTGGAAACACGCACAACCTTTCTTGCATATCTTGCCTCAGAACTGGAGCTAAATTGAAGGCTTGAAGAATCAATTAATAAATCTGTCTAGTGCTTTGGGGGTCCCTTTACATTCAAAGAGCAGAAACAGGGGCTTGCTATGATAGATTTAGCTACAGTTTTGTTCTGAGTACCAAGTACTGCCTCCAAACAAGAGCAAAACAGCAGCAACTAAGTTACAGCAATCAGCACAAACACAATTTGATTATATGCCAATTGGGTTCAGTTCAGGGCTGAACCATTCATTACACATTCCTTTCACCTCCCTTTAAAACACAAGGGTATCTGAATCCTTCAAACCTGCATTCCCGGCAAGGTGCAGTAGCAGGCCCTTCCACAAGGTCCAGTAGTAGGGTGCAAAGTCCAGAGAATCAGGGGAGATATAGATGTCAGCAAAAAATGTCTCCAAGCTGCACATACTCCTTTTCGGCAAAGCATTTCCAGTCAGCACAACAACAAATTAAGTTGTAGATCCATCTACCACTTTCACCCCACTAACAACACAGAGGCCACAAAGTGTAGTAGTCACAATGGAAGGGCTGACTCTTAGCCCCTCTCCCAAAGTCTCCAGGTACACTAACATTTGCCCTGTTGCCCTAGGGCCTGTCACTCTGTCAGCAAATTGAGCAAATAGGGGACTGACAGTGTAGTATGTCCTGATGATGCTTTCAGATTCCAAAGTAACTTCAGAACATTTGTTTTCCATCAAATGTCCGAATTGCAAATCTATTCCTACAACTTTTACCTGAGGTTGGCAAACTATTTAAGTTCCTCAAGGTCATCAAGGAGTTTCATCCTTCATCAATGGATGGCATTGACAAACTGCAGCAGCTTGTTAAGGAGAAGTGTTAATGTTAACATTACAGAGCTCACTTTGGTGAGAACAATGAGGAATACAAATACAAGAGCAACAAAGAATGGCTCAAAAGTCCTCATCAGCAAGTGTGGGGAGGGTTACAGGCACTGCCCAACGCCCTAAATGAGCTGTGTAGTTCCAGCATCGGACTACACCCTGTCCTAAAGGTCCATCTGGTAGATCAATCACACTCAAGCTCCCAGTGTCCAGATGGAATGAGCCCAAACAGGCTTGTGTGAGTTGAAGGCAATGCCCCAACATTGCCACATGTACTGCTTCATGTCCTACCACCACCACTGTCTTCTCTGGATTGGATTCATCCTTTTCTGGCAAGTTTTTCACCTCATCTAGTAAAGCCTGCCAGGTCCGCCCTGCTCGATCCCAAAGCAGGGAGAGACTCTCTGCACCAGGAATGTCCTCATGTTGCAGGTAGTCTTGCCACCTCTCGCGCTGCACAACATCTTCTTTCTGTCTTCCCTGCAGTTATTTGGTTCCATCACAAGAATAGGAGGAGTTAACATGTCTAAGAAGCATACAGTACCCTGCTGGAGCATTGCCAAGAAAACAGCACAAATTTGCCAACTCATTACCAGCAGAAAATTTGCTGGTTTTGCAATAAAAAACCTGAGTTCACTAAATGTATATGCTGCAGGGTGTAATCAGCCTAAAGCTGGAATCACTGTCAGCTGTCATATGTAGTTTGCCAGGTTTCTAAACAGTGGATTTCTTCATAGAACAGAGAGCATCTTACAGCCTCTTCACTTCTCAACTTGTTATACCTTTACTACTAATTCAAGAACTGCGGCAGTGAGAGAGGTTTAATCAAATGTTGCCTGAGAAAAAGTAGCATCTGTAAGAGTGCTTCAGTTGGTGAAGGGAAGTCATTTCTCTATCATTTGGAATGTACAAAGACTACTGCTGTTTTTAAAAAACAAATTGTCAGAAGATGCTGACCTGCCAGTCACCCCAGTTTATGTCACGAAGCTCTGGTACTTCTTTGACTTCCACATATCTTGGTTGGCAATTCACACCAAGGCAGTCAGCTGCCTCTTGTACCTGCACATCCATTGTTACTCCTGGATTGCCTTGCATACTGTGTTGTTAAAAACATAGTGATCAGTGTCTCAATGAAGTTTCTGTATTAAAAAACTGGTTTTGTTAACATGCTGTGTTAACACTTTTGGTATTAAGTACATCAAGACCAATTCTACAGTGAAGCCACTATAGCAACCCTTCTTCCTCTTGGAAAATCATAATTCTGATACCTCAGCTATATGATCTGCTGTGCATTTGGAGCAATCAGCAGGACCAGAGACCAGCAAGTCCACAGTTATATCCAGCAACAGCTCTGCAACTTTTCGTGCCTGTTCACACACAAACATCCAGCAGACCTAACCATCACCTTAGCCTGGTTCCAATATACAAAGATGTCTAGAATATCAAAGAACATACCCTCCCCAACCAACCAGACCCACTAAAGGACTTTGTCTAAAAAATAGAAGAAAACTAGAAAGAGAGCTCCCTATGTTCAGAGAAATCCCAGCAACAGTTCACTTCACCCTGTGCTGGGAGTATCAAATACATGCCACTGATCAATAAACATCCAGAAAATAGATATGGAGACTCAACCTTTGTCTCTGCATCTAATTGACGGTTGAATCAAACCATCACAATTAAAGAGATTCACTCTCAAAAGACTGGCTAAACCAAAACAGACACAACAACTTAACTTAGTGTCACTCATAAGGTATCAGATCACCACCTTCATCATGAATGGCAGTGACTAGCTGTCATCATTCCACAATTATTTCATTAGATCCTGACCAGGTTCATCAGTAAGTACAAATTAGTCTGCTAAACACTTTGGGCTAAGTGTTCTACAAAAACTGTGTGTCCTGCGTTTCTGTTGTATTTCTGGAAGCAACAACAGTAAGATGCTGTCATGATGTCAGCTGGCACTCAAGAGGCACAGCTAATTAGAACAGTCAATAGTATTCTCACTCAACCTGCAAAGGGCTTGTGAGGATAAGGTTATTTTCTACTTGCCCTTTTACAAGCAAGCATCTCAGCTTGTGGCATATAGACGCTGACATTGATCCCAATTAATGGTTGAAATCAAACTGTGTCAAAACATGCTGACATCAGCTACATTCGCTTTAACCCAATACATAAGCTGCTCAGTTCACCTGTATGGCAGAAGAGGTTTCTGCCTAATGTAGTGATATTCTTCACTTCTCCCTGATGAGATTCACCCAGCATGAAGAGAGAGAGATCAAGACCTGAATGACTCCCAGCATGTTCAGTGACTCGTTTTCTGAAGCTGGAAACCGTTTCTGCAAGGAAAAGCTCACATGATGGCCAATCAGCACATGCATTTGTATTGATACAAATGTACAATCTAGACTTGACCAGTTGTTCAGTACAATTCATCTGCTACTAGAGAGGGGTTAGCAGGCAACACAGTTGTACAGAAAATGGCCTTTAGACAAAACCAGCCTAACTTGCCATCAAACTAAGTGACTCCACACTTTAACGAACCTACTTTTAGTGAGCAGAATGGCCAATGTAAAAAAACTATGTTAACATTCTGAAACTTTCCATGCAGCTTTCCCATTTGAGTTTGGACATGTGAAGAAATGCAATAGAGAGACAACAGAAAGGTGCCTGCAATGTATACACAACCAGACATGCAGGGGCAAACATTATCTGTATGTGGTCCACTGTCTTGCCTAGTGTTGAATCAAACTCTTGAGTTCAGAAGTTCCAAACCTGGAGAGAGCTGTCAGTAGCCCCATGGCACACAAGCAGGATGCGGGTACATGTCTTTCGCCCTCCTCCTTGGACTAATGGTGGGCTTGGTGTCTGCAAGCCCAGCATTCTGCATCAATATTAAGATCCCTTACTGTGTGTCATATATTGATAGCAATAAGTTGCAACATGCATAATGTAAGAGTGAAATAATGCCTGCAAACTTTCCTTAAAAAAAATATGGAATACAATGCAGAGGATGTAGATGGAGTGCCTGATTCAGTCTGTCCAGACAGACATATGGAGGGCCATCATGACTGTGGCTTGGAGTGAAGTCCAGCACGCTTACACCACAGTTGCTCTGCAGCAGCTGCCTAAAGTACTCTGGTCCAAGTCCTGAATGATGTAAACCACCCCAATAAAAGACAACTCCGATTGTGTTGTTGCACATGACAATTTTTACTAGCACCTAAACAAGACAAACTACATTAGGGGAGATACTATCCAAATCCCCACTCTATATGAAGAAATCTGTTGAAGGTATGCAAGAACATCAGGAACACCTGTTGCAGTGGCAACAAGAGCCTGGTTGACAGCATTGTGAGCCACAACCAAAATGGAGCTCCCTTGGTTATCAAGAATGCTCCTCCAGCAATTCTGGGCACGCACCCAGAGCTCCCGTACTGGATAATGTCCATCGATCACAAAGTTTGCTGCATCTTTCTGCCATGTTTGGTAAGCGTCCCCATACAGCTCTTTACCCTCCTTCTTCATAAGGCCCTGGTGGGATAGAAATGTACACATAAACAGCCAGAAATAGCCTGACACTACTTGCTCCAGATTTCCAAGTGACCTGGGAACTGCTGATCAAACCATGGCAGACTGCATGCCAAGGAATGATAGGTCCACATGAAATTGCGGAAATGTGGTCATCAAATAGAAATGTTCTATTGAAACTTGGCACCCACATCAATTGGGAGAATTAAAACAAAAAAAGAAAAGAAAAAGAAAAGTAGTTCGCACACTAAAAGGAACCTGTTGAAAAAGCACATGCGAACTCCCTTTGGGTTTCACAGATAAGAGAACACTTTGCAGAATCAAGTAGGCGAGGATATGCATAGTAAACACACACTGGCACTCTATAGTAGCTGGCAGATCCTCCTCTAGAGTTTTTTAAAGCACTGTAATACCTGAAAGGAATATAGATCAATCTCACGAAGGTTGTCAAGAGATATCATGGTTTTCTTGCGAATGCCCCAGATTATCTCAGCAGTGCGTTTGGCCCTTGCAAGTGGACTTCATGGCACCCAACAAACTATCAGGTTCAACAAAATTCCCTTTCTACTATTGGTTGTCCATGGCATCAGTGTGCATGTCTACTTCATGTTTAGGATGTCAGAAAATGCACACAGTATGTACACCAAATGCAAGACTAGTGCGAGTTGAGTTGAGTTCAGAGAAAAAACCTGTGGAAGCAGGTGTCGAACGCATCTGTAAGTAGCATTTGGCGGGAGGTTTCTGCTTGCATCTCACCCTTGTGAGTCAGGACTGCAAAATCGGAGCTCCCTTGGATGCGTCCGACAGCATTCCATGTGCTCTCACCATGTCGTACTAGGACAACACGCTTGTGGCTTTGGATGGGAGGCAGTGCATCATATGCTGGTACACTGATTTGCAGCTGACCTTTCAAACTGGGGTCCTCCATGGTCCTGCCTGCGCCTGTTACTGTTGTTGCCATGACCATAAACTTGGGCCTATGCTGCACAACATCAGAAAGACATGTACAGAAAACAGTCTTTGTTTCTGCCCTAGTTCCTGCCTACAATGACCAGATTGCCTCGCTGTAGAGTATTATCCAAAGCAACGACGATGCCGAATGACAGTGTGGCTGTAAAGCTACTTACGAGTCTGAATTTCGACGAATTGCTGCTAGAGATAACGCTGGAAGATCCCAACCAAGAGGAACGCAGCGGAACAAAGAGCGCAACGCGAGCGTCAGACACCATTGCACAGGGCTGCGGCATGCTGGCTTGTTGCATCGGCAAAGAGCGACGCTCAAATCCCCGGCAATTCAGAGACAATTGCCTTCACTCAATGGAGGCGCCACTCCTCCGCCTCGTTCTTAGAAACTCCTGCACCTTCTCATCTCTTCTGCATCCTGTTCAATGGAAGTTTACATTTCGCCACAGCACAATGCAGATCTCTTACTGCCGTAGGAAGAACATGTCGAAGATGATGATGACGATGATGATGATATATCGTAACCTGGACGCAGTTTCTTCTACAGTTTTATTACTATCTATGCCTTAGAATTCCACGAAAGTTCGACAAAGTCTTCCTTCTTTCTCCTTCTCCATAATTCTCAAACTCGAACAACAATCTCCTACAAAGACTTCTCACAACTCCTAATTGCAGCGAGGAAAACAAAAAAACAAGCCGTTTGTCTATTCTAGCACTGGTAACAAGGCAACAAACACTGAGAAATTCTCTCTCTCTCTCTCTCACTCTCTCTCTCTCACGTTGTGTGGCCAGGCATCGCTACTGACCATCGCCTGTAATCGCCTGCTCTTTTTTGACAAGTGAGGTGGGTCTGAGCAACGACGATGAAAAACGTGAACGAAAAGAACAAGAGACAACAAATACATCCCTGCAATTACTACTTTCATCTTTTCGCTTCAAACCTCGACTTCCAAAAGTAGGTAGCCAAGACTATAAGAAGGATTCTCTTTTCTTTTCAATCTCACAATCTAGTATATAGCCAAATTTGGCTAAATTATTTTCTGGATGATTGCCCCTTTGAATGAATCACAAAATCCTTGAAAAAAAAAAGGGCCCCAGAAGGAGGTTGTTCTGGACGAGAAGACGAGTCAAAATGTGCTAGTTTAGCTCAGCATTTCTACACAGATTGCTAAAAGCTGGTAAAAGGGTTTAGGGTTTAGGGTTATGCCTAACAATGCCTAACACCTACCAGAGAAGAGTAGGTCAAATGGACCCACCTGCTGCTCCTTTCTCTTATAGGCCTATATCATGAGGCTTGCTCCCCACATATTTGTTGAAGTTTTAATGGTGACAGGAAAAAAGTGAAGACCTAAACTTAGATGTAAAAAAATAGTTTTGCATTGTCTCTTCTCAAACATGGGTGTAGTTGCTCTTGCATGACATCTCATTGAGGCAGAGTTTAATGTGGGTAAGATGTCCTTCGCATACACTAGAAAGATTCGTCTAGCCTTTTACACATGTTTTGTTTGAGAAACATCAGAGGAGTTTGAGTTTTGTTTGAGAAACATCTGAGGAGTTTGAGTTTTGTTTGAGAAACATCTGAGGAGTTTGAGTTTTGTTTGAGAAACATCTGAGGAGTTTGAGTTTTGTTTGAGAAACATCTGAGGAGTTTGAGTTTTGTTTGAGAAACATCTGAGGAGTTTGAGTTTTGTTTGAGAAACATCTGAGGAGTTTGAGTTTTGTTTGAGAAACATCTGAGGAGTTTTGAGTTTTGTTTGAGAAACCCTAAACCCTAAACACCCTCAAGCTCCTCTTGCTCTCCTTGAATTATGAACACAAGACATGTGATGGATTTGGGATGCTGGACACCCTCCCACTACTACATAGTACTTGGCTACTCCTGCTCCAGAATAGTTCCGGGTAGTTGCCAGGCAATGTGAAATGGAAAGAGGGAAGTAGCAGGGGAAGGTGATGCATGCTTGCAACCCATGGCCCAAAGCATATTCACAAATTCACATCGACCATCTTTCCCACCTTCCTGAATTTCATGTACCACCACATTGTGAAAGGAGCCTGGCTTTAGATTGTCAAAGCACAATGGTTTTACTCTGTCCTAAAAAAATCATCCCCCTCGCCCACCTCAAGTTCATTTGTGTGCAAATTTACCTACCTATGTATAGGAGCCTCAACTACTAGATGAAGCTCACATTCACTTCCATCAACCCATAAAATTTGCTAGAGTTATCCTACCCCTTAAAAACCCCCAGTGTGGAATATTGCATTCACAAAATACAATTGCAACCTGATTCAGACAGAAAATTTCCAGGAATTGCAAACTCTAGCTAACAAACTCCTTGCTTTTATACTACAGGTCCAATCCAGGTCCATTTTTAAGCCTCTCCATTCGAGCTTGCAGGCCAGAAAGTGCTTTGCCATCCATATCAGGCCATCCTGCTTGAGCAGCATCTCCACTCATGGGCATTGTGCGGGATTGAACTGCTAATGAGCCATTAGCACAAGTCAGCACATAAGGGCCGGTGTTTCCAGCTGCTGCAGCTTGTATACTTTTCATCCTCTCTCTGATTGCATCTAATGTGCCACCCATTCCTGACACTTGAGCTTTAAGGTCACCTGCACCCATTCTCAGAATATATCCATCACATTTTGTGGAGATACATGATGTCATAGAAATCAGGGTTATAGGAAGTAACAGCTCATCTACATCTATTCTCACAAAGAATAACTTCAAAAGACAGATGCATTGGGTCCAATATACATGTAAAATTGCAGAGAGAACTGCAGTTCATGGGTTGCCAAAACAAAGCAAAACAACAAAAATGAACTCAGTCATAACCTTTTGAGTGTCACAAAGTCTCAGACCATCACTTTCCACATGAATGGGAGTTACTAATTGCCATTACTCCTGACTGCATTCATCAGGTGCTGCCAGGTGGAGCTAATAGGAAACATAGAAGCCAAATGACCTTCAGAAGACTAATTAAATTAATCTTGCTGTTTGAACTTTGGAAGAACTTTGGAAGAACTTTGTCCTATGAGGCATTTAAAGCCTACAAAACTGACTGTTAACTGCTAGTTGCAATGTGCATGAGGAATCCAAATCAAATTAATATTTAAAGATCCCTTGGAAGTGAAGGTAGGGGATCCTTCCTTCAAAATGTTCATTGGTTTTCGTGCTACCATGCTGAAGGTAGGTGAAGGTAGGGGATCTGAGAGTTACACTCACCATGTGCATTTTGCCCAGCTGAAGACTTTGAAGGCAGTGATTCATTTGAGTCGAATGATTTGGAATCACCACCATCATAGCTGGCTCCAATGACGTCTTCAAATGCATTGGGTACATCAGCATTGCTATTTTCTAAGCCAGCAAACTGTCCCCTACTTCTGGACAATGCTGCTTTGGGAGTACCAATACTTGCAGAAGATACCGGGGGCGGGGTTGCAATGGGAATAATACTGCCAAAATTCCTGCCAGCTGCAGCATTCCGTTCCATCTGCCAAAGAGTAATCAGACAAATACATCAATTTACAAGTTCACACTGACAAAACCTACCAGGCCTAAAGACAGGTCATGAGCAGGTCTATGCATGTTTTATACAAGAATTGAATACTCCAGCAGCCTACATTGTTCCCATGTTCCAGTGGCCTCTTGCACACCAGTCAATTTTAGTAACAGAGTTCATAAGGCATTGCTCATGGACTCTCTCTTTCAGCTTCAAATAAGTCAGCAGACTCCTGTTGTAGTTCAAAATAGCAATTGTAAGAAAGCATGGCGCAAATTTTTTTGTTGGGATCAAACCTGTGCAATGCCTTCTGAAATGTATGTTCGAAAGGCTTCACTTGCATTTTGGAGTTGGGAGAAGATATCAACCTGTCCAGATGCATCCTGGGTGGGTTCAAAAATGATGTCCTCAAGATTCACAAAGCCTAGCTCACATTTTTTATTATCAGAAGGAAAAAAACCCAAAGATGAACAGGTTAGAGTGAACAGATCTGGCCAAAAAGGAACCTGAGGGTGAAGCTGAGTGATGCGGTAAAGCTCATACAATCCAGTGGTACAAGTCTGCTTATCCCCAATCTTCTTGAACACTGCAGCAAGTTCTTGCTGTACATAGGAACCAGCAAATGGTGTCAAAAGTTTTGTGCAGTCTCATAGGATTTCACACAAGGAATATGGAATGTGTAAATAGACGAAAATCATATGCAGCATAAGCCAGCCTTACTTTCAGCTGTGATTCAGCAGAATCTGATGATGGTGATGAGCTGCCATTGGATTCTGCCGTCCACTGTGACTGACCAACTGTCCCTAGGGTTTGCACCTGGAGATTAAGGTCGATGTAGGCAAGGATTATTGGTTGTGGATCAAGATCAATTGGCACCAATGATAAGTGACCTTTGATTGCAGTCCCACGGAGTTTCACAAGCTCATGCAGCAAAGTCTTCACCATTCGAAGAGGCTTATCATCTGCTCCAGCTCTGTGGAAGGAAGTTTGCAGGGTAACTTGGTAAGGTTTCACAATACCAGCCTATGAAGACACTCAAATGCAATTCATGAACAGAGAGGCCCAATGCATTTCATCCCAGAACCAAAGAGTACATTTGCACTCATAACCAAGAGACCATAGAACACATGCCATAATAAAGTTGAACTTAAAGAACCAAAAGCAGATTTCACAGACAACATGCATGCAACTTGCCTTCGTCGTATTTCAGCCATCCCCAACTCTTCAAAATACTCATGTATACTTTGAAGAATCCGATCAAGGTCCACCTCAGATAGAGTGGAACTAAGAACCTACAACCACCAAGTTCTCAGTGTTCATGGGTGCGCTAATGAACCATGGGATCCACATGATTGAGCCACTTAGAATGCTAACAGATGTTTGAAATAAGGGAGATAGTGTGAATTCTTAATCATCTTGAGCATCACTTTATGTGCAACTCTCATTGCCAGCAAACTTCCATATGTAATCTATCTCAAATCCAGATAAAGGACATGGGGTAAGACAACTACCTTGGTGAGCTTGATGAGGCATTTAACCACAAGGTCCAGAAACTTCTGATTTCTGACATTAACTGCCCCATGTTTTGCCAGCCCAGCAAATCTTGAGGAACCCACAGGCCGCAGCAGGTAGATCAAGACAATGAAAGCTGATGTCCGGTCAGCATTTTCCTGCAAGAATGCAACAAGGCTACTTGTTGTCAGAGTGTGTCAAGATACCACACAGCTAGTCTGACATTGGGTACCACAAAGCCAGAAAAATCTGCTCACATGCCAAACAAATATGGGAGGCTGATCTTACCAATATCTTCAGCATCAGAACATTCATAGCCTTGAGGAGCTGGCTACCATCATCCATCACCAGGACCCTCTCATCTAAGAGCCAGAGTAAGAGCTCAGTTATTAGATTGTGCAAAGTCCCTTCCTTGACTCCCCGAGCAAGCTTCTTCACTTGGAATGTCTACAGAACATCAGAACAAACTCACCAACTGTCAACAAGGGCAACAATGAGAGAAAGGAGGCGAACAAATATCCTGCATACAACTTGCCTATATTCAGAAACTCTGAACTGAACATGTGCACACTTGGAATCTATTAGAGTACAAGGAAGACCAACGTCCCAGATGGTGTTCCATTCCAGACCTTTCCACAAAAACAATTACACCTGATTCCGACTGAAGAGCCATGAAAACTGGTGACCTGTCTATGCCAGGCCTGTTGGCCTATATGTCAACATCTAGTCTAGAGAGCAGACCTGAGTACTATGTACACCTCATCTATACTTGCTTATCTCTTAGAGGGAAAATATTACTTCAGACAAAAATCTGCCAGGGTGACCAGTGCAAACTGATCTTGGTATTGGAACATGGTAATCCATGCTCGAATCCAAAGGCTTATTCTTCAAGGACAGTAGAGATAAAGAAGAGAAAATACAAAAGTGTCATGGTTGGGTGACGTGCTAATGGACAAGGAATACCGCAGAATAAGTGTACCTGCATAAGTGTGTTGAGTACATATTTACAAGACCTGGAAGAAGCCCCTGCAAGCCCCAGATTGAATGTTGTAGTCACCTGCTAAGTCACAATGTTGAAGCTTATTAGATTCTATAGGTCTACTAACATAGTCATAGCCAACTGACCATAAAAGAAGTGATTACTGATCTACAACATCAGTGATTACATAGGTTTTATCTATGTGAGCATACAACCAAGTGGAACTATCAATAAGCTATTGTGCACCATTCACTCATTCAAGTCTCTCTAAAAGCTGGTTTACAGCAATATGAGGCAAGAGACTCATTCTCTATTCCAAAGAACTAACTAGAAAATCATCAGCAAAAAAGTCAAGGTCCAGGAAGCCATCCAATACTAAAGCCTCATGAAAGACAAAATTCATTCCCACCTTAATAAATAAAGTGCTAACGAGAAGATCTGCATCTTTCGTTAGGTCATCAAGAGCACCACTATCTGGATCCCCAGCAGCTTTTGCCAGCTCATGACAAACAAGCTTCAACCCATCCACAACCTGCCCATGCAATACAATACAGTGTTCAGTAATATTTCCCCAGTACTCAAATACCTAAACGGTCAAGCCTGCAAAGGATTTCTAACTTTGGAGACATCCATAGTTGTTTACAGATCTCCTATCCCATAATCTACTATTGTCAGCTGGATCTCAAGAATCATGATACACCTGGAATATTTACCTGCTCTGAAGATGTTGCATTGTTGATTATGTCCAGTGCTTCATTCCAGTCTAGTGGACTTGACTGTTGTAAAGATGCATGAGGCACCTCCATCACTGGCACCTCCATGACTGCCTCCCCATATCCATTGCTTGCTCCAAAACTGAAAGGTTATAGTATGCAATTATCTAGTCATGTTGTGACAGAAGTCTTATTTGCTAAAGAAGAAACCCTATACTGTAGCTATCAACAATCAATGAATAGCTCTTGGAAACACAAAAACTGCAAGCCTTGATGAGACAATTTCGAAGACATACCCAGTGTCCATAACAGATCGTCTTAGAGAAGATCTTGACTCATCAGATCTTGAGTCAATAACTCGCATATCAGATCGTCCCTCACCAGGCCTTCCTTCTCTACGCTTATCCATTTCACGGGCCTGTTATCATGTCAACACAGCTTTGACCAATCAGCACATTCAGTTGTTTGAGCTTCATATATACAGAGAAGTTCAAAACTGATATAGCATCCAACATTGCTCAGTCCTATGCTCTATATTTTAGACTGACCTTCCACTTGAACTTTTCATCCAGTATTCCCTTCTGTGCACTAGACAATTTTCCAACAAACCTCCAAATGTCATCACCTGCAGGAATACAAAAGTGAGGTCAAGAAACAAAAAAATAAAACTTCGAAATAAAACAACACCACTTAATCCCACAGCCAAAATGTCTGAATGGCAACCAAGAAATGCATGGATTCATGTGGGTTTTGAAGATCTTCAGATGGCTACCAAGAACTTTGTATGAAACAGCCAGTGTTGAAAGAGCTGCTTTGCGAATCTCACTGTCACGTTCCACAATAAATCCTGCAATTGATTGCAGACACTTTGTTGAACCGATAATCTGCATATTAAAACCAAAAAAAGTTAATCCTCACAATTGCTCTCATTGAAGCATAGAATGACATCAAAATCATTAATGGAAACAATTTTTTGCACCTAATGGTGGATAAAAGTGAAATGCATCCAAACAACATGTGGGGATTACCTCAATGCCATATTCCTCCACCATGTATCCAATAGCATCCACACATTCAACCCTTGTTCGGTTGTTCTTGGATCGCAACCCCTCCACAACATAGGCAAAAACTTTTGATGGTGGATAGATATGGCAAAGAAGTCTGGTTAACTCACGGATCTTCTCACGAACTTTTTCAATATTATGTCCTGACTGCAGCCACAACGAGTTGCCTAACTTAACCAACTCTGAAAAAGCATTATAACCCAAATATACACAGAACTCAGTATGCCATGGCAAGACGATGTGGTTGGAAACAGTCCACCCCATATTTTCATGTGTCAAGAACTTCTCTCCATGTGTATAATTTTCGGTCAAACTTCATGTAATTTAGACACAACCTACACTAAAGGGATTTCCAATTACATGCTAGTGAAAAGGAAAGAGACCCAACCCTAAAAGACACCAAAAAACTCAGGAGAGATCTGAACAATAGCAATAGTCACACCCAACAGCAACACATTGTAATGACTGACTGGCATAACACCCCTTCTGACTTCATCATCTCCTGGCAGTGTGTTAATTCAGACAATGAAAGCATGATGTTACCATCAGAGTGCTATACATTCCATTTCCATCAATAAACAAGAAAACAAAAAAAATTTATCAACATGAGTTTCAGACTGAAACCAACATGGTACTGGAATTTGAGGAGCCATAAATACCTTCTCCACCAAGCATGGGATTAAGATGCTTGCTTCATAATCCGTAAGACTATACTCATCATTTCTCAATGCATCCACAAGATCGAAAAGAAAATCAATGACCTGCACAGAAAAGTTACATCTCAGCAGGCTATCAACAGTGACAGAGACTCTGACAAAATGACTTCAGTTGCAAATAAACTTTTTCACCTTGAGAAGACACGTTGTGTTTGATTCAGAAAAGCGAAGAGAACTCCAGCGGAATATAATGTCCAAAACCTCAACAATCTCCTTCACCTGAGAAAGAATTGCCTGCATGGACATCAAGATGCAATGTTCATTTCAATGAAAGCTCAAAAGACTGTAAAGGCACCAAAGCACAGGATCACATCCAGTTTAAAACCACTATACTCCATTTGAGGCGCACATAGTCTATGAAAAAAACCTTCTGAAGCAGCTCAAGACCATCAATTTGCTTCTTGAAATCAGGACTTAAGAGCTTGCGGTGCAAGTCCTCTCGAAAATACTTCACCATGTCTACCTGCAAGAGTCACAAAACAAGTAAGCACTACAACTCACAGAACAGCACACCAGAAGACCGTCTGAGATGAAGGATTCTATTCTAACAAGCATGAAACTGATGGAGAGAATTCTGATAAAAAACAAAATCCTGGAAGCTGTATCTCCAACTGAATCTCAAAGAAAAATTGATCATCTTCACCTCTACATCCTGTGGTTGCTCACGCCTTCCAGCATCTTCAAATTTGAACTTCCGGAATCCTGCTCTTTCCCTGTCCCCCTGCACACAAATCCAAAACACCACTCAACAGTGTGCACACAACCTGCCTGATGACATCCTAGGAGGTGCACAATTCTTTGAATAAACTTGAGAGCAACATACTACTGGCCATGGCTATAAGACCAATATCTATAAGGAATCCAGGTACTTGGTAACTAGTGCTCTATTGCAGACGAAGAATTAAAATTAGTCAAAATATCAGATCTAAGTGGGACTGGAAGAACCCACATTTTTCTGTGATGCTGATAGAGAAAATTGCTGCATTGGAGTTGCAGTCTGCAAAGGACACCTATAAAGAAAGATTTGGTCATAAATGTGAGGTGCACCTTATGGGAGTCAGTTAAGTTGCCCAGTTAAACTGCCTATCCTTTTAAAGGGCAGAATTAGACTCACTTAATTCTGTTGATGTAATTTGTTAGGGTAGATAATTTTGTCACTACATGGGCCAATCTATAAAAAGGTCAAGGTACCTATGCTCCTTTAGCCCAATCAGGGGCCCAGGCGTTAAAACTTTCATTGGCCCAATGGTTCAACCTTTTGAGTTTGCCCCAGGCTTAAAACCTAGAGGAGACATGGTTGCAGAGCTTGAACCTCACAGGGGCTTTATCATAAGTTATTAATGAGCTGTTGAGAACTAGAGGGTTTGTTAAGACCGATTGTGAAAAAAACAATGGGATGAGGGATGTGAGGTGCACCTTACGGGAGTCTTTTAAGTTGAAGAGGGCCTGTCCTTGAAGTGAAATGTCAGTAGCATCAGCAGATGAAGCAAGTGCTGTCTTTATCAGCCTCGTGCCTGAAGGTCTCTGTTCAGAGGCATTTTACATGGGAGTCAACTCCAAACACCACAAAACATGCAAAATGCACAGGACATACAGTAATCCAAACACTCTTCTCTTTCTGCATGTCAATCCTTATAAGAGGTAGCTTACAGCAGTTGCTCCACGGGTTAGTGTGGTAGATGATCGACCAGAGCCACGCTCTCCTGAATTGGAAACCACTCTACTGCCAGACTTGGGTCCCAACATGGTAGAGCCTGAATCATCTGCTGCAACAATGCACATGATTTGGAGTAAATTGGTGCAGTAGTTATTTCACAGGCTTTGGACTAAATGTTTATTCCCCCTCAGAACACCAAGACTATTCTTAACATGTGGAGCCCTAAAGAATCTTGAAAACTCTAAATCTATAGCTATTGGACCAATCCTCTTCAAAGACTGTGCATTAACTAGGTTTAAAGTTTCAACCAATGCCTACAGAACAATAGGTCATACGGCTGATACAAACTGGCTAAGCCATCATTGGCTACTCCTTTATTTAACAATTCTAACCATGGTCAGAGCAGTCATATTTTATTGTATTCACACTTTGCATTCCACCCATTTAGCAAAAAACAATCTACAAATGTCTGAAAACAACAATTTTATTCAGAATTTTCAACTCAATCTAACAAAATTAATGTGATTGGAAGGACCTGGGCTTCTTCATAAGGTCAGATTATTAATAAGCTCCTCCACAAAACTAATTGGGAGACCAAGCCAAACCTAATCCAGACCAAACACATTTCCTTCCTTAAAATACTCAGATACTACTTACCTTATTTGTTCATGAGTTCTGGAGCAGATTGTGAAGCTTCTTCCCTTCCTTTAATGATCTCTTTCTAATCAAGCTATCAACCAACTGATTTGAGTAAACTTTAAGAGCTGAAAAGATGGGTTTCTTTGCACTTACCAAGGGATCTTTGATGGTCAAACACAGATTGAAGTGCTTGAAGTGCAGAACCCTGGATGCCCTTAGCTGCCTTCATCACCTGGTATGGAGACAAATCTTGTTTAGCAACAGATGTCTTAATGTAGTCATTATGCAGAAAATGCTCACCTTGATTTGTAAGCACAGAAATCACAATTCCAACATCAACTATCCTACAGTTTTCGTGCATCACTACGGTGCATATGTCAATGGCTGAGGGAATGAGTACACAACCAAAAATATCCAAACATAATCCATTCCTTCCTATACTAAACCCTAAGGAACATACCTGTCCAAGGTCAAGAACCTTTATAATCTCCATCAAAAGAGCCTCTGAGTCCTTCCGAATGTCCACAGACTTGTCCTACACATTGTCATTAGAGGTTACAACGTTTACATTCTAGAATCCCCTAAAATTCAAGGTGTGTGAGAAACATCCTGAACTTTATAAGTAAACCAGATAGGTTGAAGAATAACACTTGGATGGATGCGTTGTTGGGACCCCCTCTTCCCCTCTTCCAAATTATCACTTTGCTAGATTCACTTGTTCCATATTTTCTTCTCATTTATGCCCAAAAGTGAGCTTCAAGTAGTAAAAGAGGGTTAATAAACATGTATTAATGCACAACCAAAATATACCTGCAAGCCAATGGAGATAGGCTTGACCAGCTGTAACAATCCAGACTGATCACTATGCTTATCAATGTGCCTTGTCACCCACTCAAAGAGATCTTTGCGGCCTTCTGCACAGATCTTTGGATCCACAAGAGCTGGAATAACATATTGAAGCTGCAAACATACTTCAAATGCTCAAGAGCCTTCCATTGGGAACATCAATCAACTGTCAAAGAGGAGAATTTAAAATTTAACTCAACACTACCCATGGAGGAGGTTTAACAGAAGATTGAACACTAACCAGCTTATCCAGTTGCAGAACAAGAACCCATGCATCTAGGGTCTTTGCTACTGCTTCTCGAACCACTTTCTTATTATCACCAAGGCACTTCAGCACATCAGCCATAATTCCCTGTAAACAGTACAACAGACTACTCTTCAAAACAAATTCCTGTTGTGAATAAGTTTTCAGCTCACAATCCAATCAGAAAGGCATGCCTGCAGTAAATCCTGCAACATATATAATCAAAGCTACAAGTAAATGAACCCATGAAGCCATGGTGATGGCAACAGGGTTAAGCATCCATAAACGAAATCACAGCTATTGAGAGAAGAACCTTGCTATGCTTGTCAATTGCAGGACCCATTGCTGCTGCCATAAACCCCAGAGTGCCTAGTGTCACAGTGACTAGGTTTTTGTTTGAATCGTAAAGCCTTGCCTTCAATCCCATAAAAAGCTCCCCTACAGAAAACAATGCCAAGTATTACTACAGAGAGAATTCCAACTGTGGCAGCAAGTGATTGGATAAGCATATTGGACGCTATGTATGCTGATCTGAAGCTCACAAGGACACCCTATGCTTGTGAGGTCCTGAACAATGTCAACAGTGTCATCAGTATTCCAATCACTTCATGTCATGGAGTTTTGTCTTGATGGCAGACTAATGTGAATGACAAAGAAGACCAAAGTGATGATTCCCAAAGCCAAATTGGTATTTTAAAATTACCCAGTCAATGCCTTATGAACTGAGATCACCTGTTCCAGTTGGCTGAATTCTTCTGTTTGCTTCCTCCAATATTGTATTTACTACCTCCAGAGATTCTTGCCGAGCCTAATGCACAAAATACCACAAAGCAACCAACCTGAAACTACAATAGCTTCTGAGAAACTACAATAGCTTTCACAATAACTGTATCCATGATTTACATACACAGAGAATGCCCCAAACAAAGTGTTAACATCAAAAGCACACGAAACTTGATCATCCCACGTTTGCAGAATCTCAAGTGTTCTCAAGAAGAGAGATACCTTCCAGTCAGGACTATTCATGTTTTTCAATAATGATGCAGTCAACTTCCCACTGATATCTTCACGAGGTAATCCATCAGTACCACCAGATGGCACAGAGTTGTCTGCATTTCGAATTGTTCTCTTTGATGCTACAGCAGGTCCCTAAGAAAAACCCAATTCCAAGATTCAATGCACCAGACAAAACCTTTCCTCAACTCAAAACAATGGAAGATTTCCTGCAAGAACAACAAAACTACTTCAGCAGTAGGAGAAATACCTCATAGGGATTCTTCTCAATCTCAGCATCAATTGCACCTTGAAGAGTTGGTTTCAAATCATTCAGGAAACCCTTAATGTCTGCAGATCCAGAGAACCCTCTGTTAATCAACAGATCATATCAATGGCAGGTCACTGACTGAAAAAGTTCAACCTGGTCAAAGATTTAGTTGTCTTCAAACCTGGGCCCAGGAATCTGTGGAGGACCCCGATCAATTTCACAGATGCATTTCGAGCAGCAGGAGTACTTGACTGCAGTCCATTGTCCTTGGCGAAGTTGATGAGATCCTGAAAAAAATCAGGACATTTCAAAGCAGACTTCAGTAACCTTCAAGGCAAAGAAAAATATCAGAAAACAATCCCTGATACAAACTTACCATTGTTTCATTGAAGGGACATATGTTAAGGTTATGGCATGCAAGCCTTTTGCTCAGCCATAGGTGTCTACTGATCAGGTTTTTTTTCGTGGTAAGGAGAGTGGAGTTGGATATTGTCAGAGTTAAAAACTGAACAAAGACTCAATTGCAGGCTATAAACCATATACACCAGGCAGAAAACAAGAAACCATATACACGCCAGGGTTGAGCCCAGGTTCTTTCCCATTTTCAGCTTCAGCAAGTTCTAGAAAAGAGAAAAACAAGCAAGTGAAGGAAGACATAGACTATCTGAAGCAGGCAAAATTTATTTTATAAAAGCTTCAAAAGGCCCTTGCGAGAACAGCAGCCATCCCCTCAGAGCTTGAAGAAATAAAACAAAGATACAAAGAGGAGGAACAACTTCTTGATGACGAAGAGGCTGCCCTTGCTGAGGCTCTGCAGGCTGATACTACCAATGGCAGCTAGCTCATAACACTATAATCATTAGAAACTGCTCCAATTAGCAATGATCAAAGCTCCAAGTAGTCTGCAACATAGTTTTAGTCTCCTGGAAAGGAGCTTCACACCTTCAGTGGAAGGTGGCTAATACCAAAATCTTCAACAGCTGTCACCATCCAGCTCAGCCCTTCACAAAGCACCTTGGGATTTTTGTGCTCTTTCATAATCTTAAAAAGCTGAAACAGAAACAGCACTTCATAAGTTCTTCAGCCCTTCAAATGCTGGAAACATCTTCATTGGCCTTGAGAGGGGAACTAGACAATGATGATGTACTGTTGTACAATATAAGATCCAAATCAACAAATAATCAGCCTACACCAGCTTTTAGCAGATGGTAAGGGATACTGGCTGAGTACCCTAGTGAACAAGAAATTTGGCCCCACGGCTTCACAGAATGTTGTGAGGCACTTTGTAACTTGCATCCTTGTTTTTAAGTCTGCCACCTTCTCCACCACTCCTGCAAACCAAACAAACAACTATCATTCATCACTCATACAGCATGCAGCAGTAAGTCAAGAACATGACAAAGACATGGAGCAAAACTCATTCATTGAAACTTAAAAGGATTCAAGACGATTGCTGAAGGCAAACATTCACCTGCAAGACATAAGACCACACAACGTTTTGAGAAGTTTGTAGCAGTCTGTGCAATATGGGTAACCACTTCAATTGCCTTCTGTTGTACCTGTACATTCATACATATCCAAAGCCAGATAAATTTCAAAGAGTTTGCAAAAACACTTAATTGGTGAATCACTAAGGGAGAGATGTACAACTGAAAAACAGCCAAATTATAAAAACAGGACAGCTATTCCTATCTTGTGGACAACCAATAAAGTGTCTACAAACATAGAAAATTCTAGCCACCACTTACTAGAAACTTAAATCTTACTTGAACATTCTTCTCAGACCAGCCTGGTAAAACACAGAGAAGCCGGATTAGGAGCTCTGCGTGTGCATCCAATTCAGTCATCCCTTCAACGGTTTCTTTTAAAGAAGAAATTGCTGCACCCACAGATGGCAAGTCACATTAATATAGAAAAGGACTGCTCCTCATCATGATGAGACATACAACATCTAAACCTTTAGGACTACCCTCCAAGATCAAGCACTGCTCAGGGTAGCTTAGATTGATTCCAAGCTACTTACATTAACATGCATCTAACCTATCCCCTTGACATAAGAACAGCAACTGGATGTACCATTTATTCCAAGTGAAAGGAAACCCACCATCAAGACGCTCCTTCCAGATAGCACTCTTCAGGTTGGTGATCACATCTGGTTCAAGAAGAACCCCAATTCTGGACTCAATCTCTTCCAAACTCATATCTGAAGGCTGAAATCCAATGCCCAACCAGTGATGAAAATATAACTCCTTAGTCCCAATTTTATGGGCCTTGTCCTACAACTCAATAGCTTTGACCGCAGAAAGTGATCGTACTTGATGGATCAACAGAACACCCCCCCCTCCTTGAATGCATAAAACCCTGTGTCAATAAGCAAAAACAATTCCCATTACCTCTATATCCTCAGCCATATCATTCAGCTGGCTCTTGCTTGGGCCTGAAATTCCATCTCCTTTCTTTCCCACACCTGTGCCTGGTCTACCAACTGCAGCCTTTTTGACAACCTGAGAATCCCACCAAGCTCTCTTTCATAAAAAGGAACCAGAAAACCTGCTCCAAAAACAAACTGCAAGCATTGTCCATGATGCTGTAATTGCATGGACAATATTACACTATTAAGTTTCAGCCAATCCAGATGCATGACTGTAACAACTGCATGGCCTTTGCCACCAGACGGCTATGTTTTTGTTGAGAGCTCCAAATGTATTAATCAGGTTGACTAACTGTATTTAATCTACCAGAATGATATGACAGCCAGCATTTCACTCCAAACAGTCTCTGGAAGTTGCAGTATCTTATCCTGAAAAAACTGTTGTATGTGCAATTTTCACATTTTGGAGGGCATGAACAAACTTACTGCTGGTTGAATTATAGGTCGTTTGCCAGACAACAAGCTTGCTGCAGACCTCTTCCCACCAATTTCAGCCACCTGATTAGCATGGCCACTTCAGCAAAGTACAGACCTATCCTTTATCACAATTTTAACCAGAAGATTAAGCAGAGCCACAACCCCTTCCCACCTCCCCTGGTAGAAAAATGCCAGCATAGTCCCTTTCACAATGCCCATCAAAAGCCCAGAAAGCAGATAATCTTCAACACTGGGACACCAGCAGTCAAATAAAATGCAACACTTGAACATTCTCTACCTACCACCAACAAAGTAGGGCCTAATCTGCCACCACGAATTTGTCTATGACCAATAAAACAGTCACAAAGTCAAAGACTTACATCATCTGTTGAAATTTTACTTCCATCAGATACTTGAGCTCTTGAGAACACTGTCAATACCAAAATCCACAACACCTTGGAAGGCTTAGCTGTAAGGAGAATTGCCGACAACCAGAAATTTCAAGTACTTGGCATCAAAAAAAAGCATAACAAACAATGCCACATTCCTATTAGGCTCTGTTGTTGAAGAAGGTGCAAGACCTGGACCAGCTGAAACAGCCACATCCCCTCCAGGACCAATCATCTCAATAAGCTTCTTCTTCCGCACATCATCCAGCTTCTCCAATGACCTTTCGAGCGGCTTCATGCCTACCATCTGGAAATACTTAAAAATTTAGAAAGATGAATTCTTGACCTGACTAGTTAAAAAAGCTTCACTACAAACCACATTGACTCCTTGACAGACAGAAAAAAACTGAACATCCAAAGACAAAACTAAGCCAGGAACCCTAAACCCAAGACAATAACTAAGAAAGAAGATTTGAGACCAACACATATAAAATCAACAAACTTCAGAGATTCTCAAAAATGACTCACCTTTGCAATAGCAGCAAGAACCAGGAATGCAGCATCACGAACTTCTGGAGAGCCATCATTCAAACACTGCTCACAGCTCCAGTGTGAGATATGTTAGAACAACAATGGTAAGCACATTACGTCTAAGTTGAGAAAAGGAAAGCTGCTGGTTGAAATCATCAGGTACACTTCTGACATCGAGGACACACATCCAAGATGTTCTCACCTCCATTGAGATGGGCACATAATCCTTGTGCAGCTTCAGTACAGTTGCTTTGTTACTGGACTCGATTGAATTTGCAACCCAGGTAAGGCATGATGCTCGTACCAAAGGAACTTTATTTTTGGTGGCAACTTTCACTTCTGCAAGGATGCGTGACACCCCACCTTCAATCAGATACCAACTAACAAATCACTATACAGCAGAAAGGACTGGCTTGACTTGAAATATGTGTAAAGAAAAATACCGATTGCCAACCCTACAGGTTGCACACACTCACAGAGACTTAAAACAGAGAACAATTCTGTCAGTATGTCTGCAATATGCAACATCCCCAGCTGCAGAGTTAAAAGGTTGCTCCAATCAGCAAAATGCTGTCCTTACACTCAGAAGGCTTGAAAAAACTTGCCTTCAACAACTTCAGTGAGTAAAATGCACCCATTCTTGTGCAACTCATTGAGTGTTAATGTCAATGCCTCCACCATAACCTGCTTCTTCTCTTTTAGCTTATCCTGTGCACACAACCAAGATGATACACCCTTGTCATGACCCTATGTAACAGAGCTCAGCTCTGCTGCTTCCAGCTGATCTCATCAAAATATGCATATCTGACAGATAGTAGCATTCTCTAGATGTATGATAGAGGACAATCACTGCCAGACAAGGTGAAAGCAAGAAAATTTGGGCATCAACAAAAAACAATTAAGAGAGTGGTCCAGTTTAATGATCTGGGGTGAAAACTTACCAAGAGCACAGGCAGTAACAGCCTTGCTCCAGCAGTAAAGTCCTTTCGAAGACCACTTGCCAAGTTGCCGATTGCTTGTACTGCTTCAACAGCAACAGCTAAGTTCACATCCCCTACAAGCTGAGCAAGCAAAATAGATGGATTAGTTTTTGAATCAGATGAATAATCTGATCTACAAGCTCCAGATTCTTCTATAGGAACATAAAATGGACTCTGACACCACAAACTTGTCTTCCTTAAGATCCAAAAATCCTATCAAGAGGAGACCAGTTTCTTGCATTATATTTACCAACCAAAGGTAGCCATCAAAAGCTGCACTGATGGCAATTGGGTAGGCAGCAAGGAAGTAGCCCTCTGGAGGTTTCCAAAATGGTGGAAGATGGACAGCTAGTGCTAATTCACCTACCTATAAGGTTGCAGAGTAAAATCCACTACTTTGCAGCATAAAAACTTTGGTATTGATGGGCTGGAAGTGGATTGAAAACAAGTATTGTTTGTTGTGTTCAAGCTGTTTCCTGCTATATTGGAACTGGACCAACATACTATACCAGCCAGATAAAATCTCTATGTCATCAGGACAAAACAATCCAAGTATCTTCCATTCAGGCTCCAGCTCAAACATCAACAAATGGTGCATAGTAGGTCAAAAACCCAATTTTCAGGAAGCTTTCCAGTAACCACATGCAGCTTCAAGAGAATGCCTATTCAAGGCTGCCAAGGAAGCAGGCTTATTATTGCCCAAAAGGAGTCACCGCAACTACTGGAACAGACAATGTACAGCAGGGACAATGAAACATACTTACTTTTTTAAGACATCGAGAGACTTCTGTGTAGTCACCGGTACAAAGCCTTTTAGCTGAGGCAAGTTTAGTAAGCTCTGCCACTGCATCTCGCCTGTCTGACCACTTTGTAGCTTTCTGGACAACATGAAACCACCTTAAGACCCACTAATATTGCAAGGGTTAAGTGGGTAAATATCAATTCACTGAAGCAATGCAGCAGAGAAACCCTGCCAGGACTAACACTGACCATACCATTCCACAAAACATCTACTCCCATCTCTCCAGTATGTTTAGCTAAATTGCTGCCCAGAAGCTTCTGCAACTACTTGTAGTGAACACGTACACAGTACACGCTGACCATTACTTCATGTAAAACAACCCAATAAGAAGGGGTTGAACTTACCACTCCCTCCCAAAAGACAGATTTGCTAAGAGGTGTCAATATATCCACAGGGTCAACTAATTCATATTCATCAATGTCCTGCAAACCTGACATGAACATAAGTAACATATTAGCACAAATGTGGAAAATGACAGAAAGCACACACTCCAACAAGCTCAGAAAAATCTCAAAGAAATTAGCAAATGGGACTTGTTACCACTAATTGGAGCATCATCTGAGGGCTTTGAGTTTTCTGCAGCTGTCACTGCAGCTTGTTCAACTTCCAAAGCTTGCTCTGACCTGAAATCAACAAGGCCAGCAAATGAATAACTAACACAGTCATACAGCCACTGACACAATGCAATACTTACTTGAGTACAAGCAAATTCGAACATCTATGATACTAAACCCTAAAACTTATGAAAACAACCTAAACAACTAAACAGTATAGAAAGAGCACCTAATTTTGCGGGTAGGTTTAGAGCCAACGACAACGTTGTCCACTTCCATCTCAAGTTCCTTTTTCTGCAACAAAAAACAGCAGCAAATCAACAAGCACATCAAGATAGAGAGGGGAAGGGATAAACAGAAACTTGCAGACGCAAAACCAAAACCTGCCTACAATTCATGAGACCCAGCATCACACAAGGGTAATGAGCTGAACCAGATGAGTCTTTCCTACCATTGTGTCTCGCATCTTGTCAAATAAGATATTTTTGACTGCGTCCTTTCCAATCCAGCGACATAGCTCAATTGTTAAGCCTTTTGCACATGCTCTTACATTCTGGTCTTGATGATCAAACAGCTCCGGAAGCATCTTCATGATCCGCTTTGGAGGAACCACTTTGGTTCCAAATGCACTGGCATCAAAAGGAGTCCAAACAATATAAGCAAAGCAGAAGCAAAGCAGGATTTAGAATCGTACAATTTAACTGCAGAATCCATACCTAACAGCCAAGTACATCGCATCAATAGCAGGCACAACTGCCTTAGCCAGCTTTGCTTTCACAGCCTTCTCCATGGCATCCTGCAGACAGCAGCAGTCAAATTGTCAGTACAGAGCCAGTAGGAGTTGACTATGGCTGCAGTCAAATCATCAGTACATCCACAGCCAACTCCTATTGGTTGTGCAGGTCATTGCTGCTAAAGGAGACCAATATCATATTAAGGCTGCACCACAGTAGCAGTGCCAAAAAACAATGCTTTCTTGACCCAAGTAGCATCCAGACTCTGCTTCATACTTCACACATGATGTATACTTCAGAGGCTCATCAAAAGAATTATTAAGTTAACTGGAGTGGACGAACCAGAAAAGCATCTGTTGCTTCAAGCTCCACCCAAAGCAAGAAGACAGCCTGAGTCTTCTCCAGCGTCTTTGTCCGTCCTGTCAAACACTTGGCCACTAGAGAATCGCATACTTCTTTCGCAAATCTGCAGTCAAAGAAAGCAAAAGACCCCAATGGAAGGCCAATCTGGAACAACACCTGCTTCTAGCACAGAAAAGAAAATGGCAGCACATAACAAGGATAAATGGAAACTGGCAATCCATCATGGAAAAGAAAAAACGAGTTTTCTAAACGACAGTGGGAGGCAGCTTAGTGAGAACCTGCCAGCTTCTGTATCAGTAGCCCTTAAATATGCTATCAGAGCATCCAGAGCTTTCTCCTGTGTTGGAGCATTGGAATCTGCCACCGCTTTCTTGAACAGGGGCCCTACAACACAACAGGAGGAGAATTAGGTTTTCCATCGAGAATAAGGATGTGGATGGACAAAAGACAATTGTTCTTCAGATTACAAACTCCACCACCAGAGACATCTATCGACTGGAGACAGAGTTACAAACTCCCAAACTATGTTCAAAGGAAGTTAGGGTTTCTTGTGAGTCAGCATTCACTGATGGCGCTGGCCAGCATTTCATGAGGTGATAATGACCTGCACTAGCATCGCTGTAGCTTGAACAACAATGGCAGGATCCTCAAGGAGAAAGTCTCAAAAACAATTGACCTAATGTGCGTGACAGTGATGACTCTCTCACTCTCTGCTGCTACCGAGATTCACTGATTCAAAGGGAACAAGAGGAAGAGCAAGAAACTTACCAAATTCCTTCAGTCGGGGATCTTTAGGATCCATGATAGTGTCGCATAGAGCAGCAATGTCGACATTGGCATCATTTCGAACTTTCCAGTTCTTGTGAGCAAGTCTATCTTCCCAGGGAAGCTTCTTGGCCTCCTTGAGAAGCTTCTCCTCTTCCGACATTGCAAGCAGATAGGATGGACTCTTCTGCTGCTGCTACTGCTGCTACAACACTTCAGTACAACATGAAGAACAGAGCCAGAAAACCGACCGCCGGAGCCGCCGCAGCAGCAACAAAGCCACAGCCCAAAAACCTCCAAATGAATCAATCAAACAGCTCCGCTAAACAGAGAAACGTTCCACAGAAACAGCTTCTTGATCTCATAAATTATACCCTGCAAACAAACAAAAGTTTCAGACAAACAAAGCAACAACAAAGCACACTAGTAGTAGGCCCTCAGCAACGAAACGATTAAAAGTACACCGGAGATTTTTAAAAAAGACAAAGCTGAAGGATCTGCGAATTGTACTTACCAGAAAAAAGTATGAGAAGCGCACGACAGCCTAGACAACAAACACAAAAAAAAAAAAAACACGCACACACACACATACACACAACTGCAGAAAGAAAAAAGAATCCACACTAAGATCAGATCCAAAAAAAAAAAGACACCTCTAGAGACAGAGAAACACACACACACACACACACACACACTGTCGTGGGAGTACAGTACTGTGCAAGAATGCAGAGAGACGGCAACAGAAGAGACGAAAGAAAGAATAGAAGAAAGAAACGGCTCTTTTCTCGTGTTGTTCTCTCTTCTCTCTCTCTCTCTCTCTCTCTCTCTATACTATGCAAAAGTATAATCTCTCGCGGCCCGCGTCGCGTGCGTTCTGTCTGTCTTGTGTGTTCTTCTCCGTCGTCGCAAACTACTCTATTCCAAAAACAAAAGGGGCAAAGGGATATGGTGATATTGCTGCTACTGCTGGCTGCTCCTGCTGCTGCGGCCTGCAAACCCCAAGCAGTCTTCGACCGTAGCTATACGAATGAAGGATCTCCGGTGGTGAGTAAGTATTTTGAAATAATGGGCTACAAATACGTACAATACTATTCCATACGTACAATACTCAGTCGTGTTTACTATTCTTTCTTTCTTTCTTTCTTTTTCTTTCGTAGATTTCGGTGCCGGCCGTTCGATCCGTCATTCGTTCGTTCGAAATTTATTTTTTTCGTTCGTTCGTTTCGGTTACTTCGTTCTTTAACACCCCACCCCAACCCCCCCGCCTTTTCAAACGGCACAGCAGCGTTCTTCTGGTTTTCGAAATCTACCACGTCACACTACTCAGCAGTGGTAGGCTACATCAAAGCGAAGAAGCTCCGATGGATGAAATGGGTTATTCATCCATTATTAGTTGGGGGTATGTCCCACCCAACTAATTTATCATTGCCCTCTCTACCCTCCGCCTTTTTTGTGCAAGCCAAACAATAATGAGTGAATTTGTCATGGGAAGGGGAGGAGGGGGGGTCCCATTCAATAATGTGTATTTTCTTTCTTTAATCTCATAATTCTTTGTTTTTGGCCCCCCTCATCCTCATTGTATGAAACTCACACAATATGATCATGAAGAAGACAAAATGAAGATGATGGATCATAGAGACAAAATCCAATTTGGCTCCTTCACTTTGTTTTTCCCCCTTTTGTGACCTAAAAAAGGCACATACATCAGACATATCTGTAGTGCCAACCCTAGTTATACATACTCTAGCCTAGGGTCAGTTTCCACATTGACAAAACAAATCATTTTTATTAAAAAAAATTCAAAAAAATGATTTAAAATTATTTTTTTTACCGTTTTGAAATTATAATTTTTTTCCCATCATCTACTTGTATAGAGTCTTGTGATATGAGTAGTGAAATTATTCAGAGTGTAGCTTATGATGATAATTAGGATGATTTTCAACATGTTTTTAACTTCATATTTTCACAAATTTTCATTTCACTATTTATCATGACTTTTAACAACTAGGTATATATCTTTATTAGTATTAAATGAATATATAGAGGCTATGTTTAAAGCTATTCATTATTTCAAGCCCATTTTTTTTCAACCAAGGTAGATGACATCCAATTTTTAACACCCAATTTGCATAACCAAAGAAATACATGGCCTTTGAATGAAAATCTAGCACATGTTTCATGGGGATTGTACATGTATTGTTCATTCAAGTCAACTCAACACCTAAAATCAAAAATATTTTAAAACAAATAGTGGAATAAAATTATGGGGTGTAAAATATTGATGATATTTCACTTTTGATAACAACATTTGCACATAATTTATACAAAATTAACACATGTTCAAAGGATGGAGTATGATATTGTATTAGAAATTTCTTAATTACACACAACAACCCATGAATTAGTTGAAAAATGTTTTGGTATTTTCAAATGACTTAAACATTGTCTTTGATAGAATTGAAAATAATGAAACATAACTAGCTTGGCAATGCGATATATATATATTGACATATTTAATTTTTGAAGAAAAATTTATAAAAACTCATATGATAAATTTTTATTTTTTCATCCATGAACATATATTTTTCATCAATAATTCTCAAATTTCATCCCTTCTATAAAGGTTCATTTGTCATCATTTTTTATTTGTCCATGATAAACATATCATAAAGTTATTTGAAAAGCTTTCTTGAGCAATGGATTGATGAAGACTTCAATGACATAGCTCAATGAACAAAAATGAAGGCAACTCATTATTTTTAATTTTATCAACAATAGTTCAACGTACAATTTCAACATAATATTGTACTTCTTGTTTCATGTTCAAAATGCTTTCAAGTTTTGCATATACAAACCCATTTACATATTTGTTTGCACATTTCATGTCCTCCTTATGTTCATTTGTGTATTATACTAGGATTATGTTTAAGCCTATTTTGTTATAATTTGTCATATAGCTTGAGCATGTGATAATAGTTTTTATGCTCATGAATATAAGTCAATATGGAAATGTTGCTTCCAAGAGTTCAACAATAAAAAGAATGCAATTTATCATCTCCTTTTGATGAATGTTAAACACATGAATTTGTAACTCTACACATAAATATGAAAAAAGAAAAATAGGGTTTGTTAGACAATAAATGTGAAAAAAAGGATTAGCATTGAAAGGAACTAGTTAAGCACAAAGCAAAAAACTTGAATAAGAAAGTGAGGGTTATTACCAATAAAAAAATCTTGAGGAATCTCAATGTCTCAATGCAAGGGCTTTGGGTGGAAATGATGATGACCGACAACTATGGTGATATGATTTTAAAATTATTGCCCTCACCATGAAGTTGGAGCAAGACTATAATTTGTTAAAGAATGACACTCCCTATTCAATACCAACAATTGGAACAAGTGTTATATGATTCATGAATCCAACTCCACAACTTTAAACAAAAATAAAAAAAAGTTTCACAACCTACCATTACCATTTATTTTGCATTGAATCACTCCAAAACTTCATATGAAAGGTAGATGGTTCCACAAGCTACCATCATAGCTTGTAAGCTATATATTTTGCATTGAATAACTCTAGAAAGTTGACGGCAACTAATGTGAATTGAAAAATCATTTGGTCCTCTCTCCAAGTCATTGAAAATCTCCTCATCACTATTTGAAGATGAACTAAAATCATCATTCCTAAATGAGGAGCTTGAGGAATACATTGAAAATGTGGAAAAAAAAAAACTTTAAAGACGAAACTTTAAAAGCTTTACTTGTATACTCAAATGCCAAAAGGATTCCATGATGCCTTTCACCTTAAATATTATATCTTACCATAAACTATCCTCAAACCCAAAACCTAATGATAAATTAAACCCCTAAATCCTTAACCTTAAATGTAAAACCCTAAATATAAATTCTTAAACATAAAACCTAAACCTAAAAGTTAAAAATAAACCCTAAAATCTCAACCCAAATCCTTAACACTTACACTTTAACACCAAAACCATGAATCTTGCACATTTATAACATATACTACATATCTCATGAATACCCATAAATCGTAAACCCAACCTAGGCAACTTTTAGTTCACTTGAACCATGATAAGTTAAAATAGTCCCCAATTTTGTGGGTTGATCTTTAGTTTGGGGGTTATGTCCCCAATTTGGTTCACCTTAAGTTCACAACAAATCGAGCATGAACTAGTGAAAAGGGGATTAAATTAGGGTTTGACTTTAAGAATACTTTTTCTATGTGGGATTCATATTTCTAGGATTCGAACTTGTTCAAAAGCCATCCTTAATCATTCACAACAATGAGTGGATCAAGAAATTTTGGAAACATGCAAAAGATAAGCAAGATGCCACAACCCAATTTGTGACACAACAATAATGGCTAGAAGAAACCTCTAACAAACCTATGCTAGTTGAGATTTAGCATCGTTGATTGGGGGATCAGGTTCCCTTCATCTACTTGGAGATTATATGTTGTATAAGCTTGTTCATTAGGATCCAGAACTTGCATTTGGCAAAGTTTTAGGAAAGTTCCATAACTTCTCACAATTCAAAATGCAATTTTGAAGACATTCCTTGTGTTCAGTCAAGAAGTCCATAAACATAAAAACTGTGTAGTAAGATGTCCATATGAAGAAATCATCCTAAAGCTTTTCATAGTTGTCCTAGAAAGATATCATCAAATAAGGTTCTATCTGTTCACATCAGCACACTCAGCTAATTTATTTGACAAATTCACAGGAGTATTGTTCCCTCGGTTTATCAGCAAAAACCAATGGGAAGCCCAAGAATTCTTGGGCCAAGACATTCACATACTGTACACAATTACCACACCCAGTGCAATGTATAGGACACAGCAAATCGATGTGACTAAACAGCATGTTATACTGGTAATAAAGTTGTTTTTTATTTTAAGCACATCAATACTTCCGCTTGGTCTCCCAGAGCACATGAGGCCCTTTGTAAAAGTCCAGTGAGATCAGCAGCTCTCTTCAGACAGTATCATTTCCCACCGCAATGACCCTTTTCTTCCCTCGTACTCTGAGCAGCTGTGACTGTTTTAACTCTCAAGCTAATTGGCTTTCCTTTCCAAGTCCTACCACAAGCCATTTCAATGAAGCTTCCAGATATGGGGCACAAATCCTTTCCAGACAAGCAGAAGGTGCAACCAAACAGGAGTAAAACAATTCCAGTATTTCAAGATACGGACACCCAAACTTTTGCACCACCAATACCAGACTCAGATACAGGAGAAGCTGCAGCTTGGCTCTATTGATCTTCATCATCCACCTAATAGCAAAAGTGGCTTTCATGATCCAAACCATGACCTCCGCATTGCCCCCAGGTCATGGTCCCTACTCTAAAGATCTTTTGAAAGATTGATACTTCCGGTACTTCAAACAAAGGCCTGTGTGATTCTGATGCCTATTGATGCAAATGCTTGAATGATTCTTCAACCACGGTACCTGATGAACCTGTTGGGTCCACATTCCCCTCCTCAGAGCCAATATTGTCCTCTCTGGTGGTATTATGACACATCGCCTGTGAACAGTATTTTGAGCCTTCAATCATGGCCTTGAACTCAAGCAAGTACCGAGTGACCTGCCAGATTCAATCAACTCATCACCTTTTACTTCTATGTCAATAATACAGTGACAGCACAGATCCTAAAAAAGAGTTTAGCCAATTCTACAAGGCAGAGATCGCACATTGACACCCAGGTGCAGAAATGTCCACACAACCTATGTCATTCAGTATCCACTTCAATATGCTTACAAGACCACCTTCACCCGGAAACCCCATCTAGGATGCCAGCTGTAGGAGAACATCTAAGAGACTTTGCAGAAGGTTACAGTCTCACCTACTCTAGTTTCCTATGTTTGTAGAAAACAGATTGGACATTGGGGGTCTAATTCATTCCCATGTTTGTAGAATTTCTAACCTTCACAGTCAGCAATTGGGGAAAAATGAGGCAGTGCACACTTCAATTAATTGATGACTACCTCTTCCAGGTTGTGCTCCAGTTCCACCACACGGCAAGTCTGTTCATGCAATTTTCTTTCAGTCTCCTGCAGCTGTCCCTTTAACTCATCCCTCTCCTTCTCCACACACTGTGCTGTTACTGTGGTCTGCCATGTCCCTCCCCATCATTAACTGAACATCCCATGTGCCTTGTCAGACTACCTAATATTTGTCTATCCCATTCTTTTCTTTTCTTCCTCAATGTACCAACCACAGTGAATGCAAACCATCCAAAAGGCCTGCAGCAAAGCTAGTCTTTTGCATATATAGGACAATCAAAACATCAAATAGAGGGAGACATCAAAATGCAATATCCACCCTGCCAAAAGAACTATGAGTGTGATGAAGTCGGGCCACATAGCACATGTTTTTCACAATGTACCTCATAGAGGTACTCTGGTCTTTTACAAGGGTCATGGTGGTCAAGAGTCTCATTCATTGCTTCCTCGGCAGCCTTCTGGGCAGCTTGAGCTTGAGCTTGAGCTTGTGCTTCCTCAGCAATCTGAAGTGCTGCAACAGCCTGCTACAATATCTTTTTCTCAGCATCCAACTGACAAAACATACCAAATTCACAAGACAAATTGGCATCTGACACTGCTAACAACATTAAGCAGAAAAACCCACTGTCAAATGAAGAAGTTCCCTGACATCACTGTTGACAAAAAATGTGAGTAAACCTGATTATGTTATCCTCATAGGTAATCATCCCACCTGCAGGTAGAAAACAGAATGAACTAACCTGTGCAGCAGCCATGCCTGCTGCCACTTCAGTTGCATGGGCTCTTTTGTTACTGGCCCTACCTGTCTCTTCAGCACAATTGCAGAACTCCCACGTACTGTCTTGCTCACTTTGCAAAAGCTCCCCTTCTAAACCAATGACATCTCTAACACCTACTTGCTGGTCTTCAGAATGTGCATCCCACTCACTCCAGTTCAAGTTCAAACCCTTTGTCTCTCTCTCATTGCCATCTGAACCTGCAAAAATTTCATAGAAACAGTAAATCAGGAAATGCAGCATGTGCTAACAAACTACAGATTCCATATCAACCAACCAAAGCAACAGGGAATTTATTCCAACATGCTTGTCTGTGAGAGTCACACAAGTTGACTTGCTACAGCCAAATATTAAGGTCTAAGAAATCCCTAAGTCCTTCACCTTGGGTCTTCTATGGGCCATTGAGTCCATGATCAGAAGTGGCAAAAAGTGACCTCAAATTGTTTAAATCAGAACCATGAAGGTGCGGGCAGTAAAGAAATGCAGAGCAATCTAGTGCTTCATTTCATGGGGGCTGAAATGTGAACAAGAAACTGACTGGGAGAGCACTTGAAGGTGCCATGGTGCTTGAGCCTGTTGTGCTGCAGAGGTTCTCTGGTTTCAGCCTCATCCCCAATCCCCTCCGGAAAACTGGATCCTCCTTCCCCATCTCTTCCATTCTGAGAGTCCCCATCACTTGCAGCCCACATCTGCCCGAGCCCATCGGGTTCTTCATCAACCAAGACCTGCAAAGATCATTTACTCATTCCCTGCCACAAATCTTGAAAACCTGAACCTAAAAGTATCTCCCTACCTAGGCTAAAATTGACATGCCACACGCTGTGAAAAGACAGTAGTTCACAATCTTTGCCACTGGTGCTTATCTTGTTAGCAAAATGGCATGTGCATCATGAGCTAGCAGCTATTGAAATTGTGCATCAAATGGATGATCGAGTAAGTATCACCAACCTGCAGAGCCACAGCCTCAGCAAGAGCAGCCCCTTCTTCATCAAGAAGTCGTTCCTCCTCCTTGCGTCTTTGTTTCTTTTGCTCAAGCTCAGAGCGTATGGCTGCTGCTGTAGCAAGGGCCTTTTCAAGCCGCCGTTTTTTCTTTTCTGCCTGCTTCAGACGGTCTCTCTCTTCTTTGGCCTGCTTCTTTTTCTCTTTCCTAGAACTTGCTGAAGCTGGAAAGGGCAAAGGACCTGGGCTCAACCCCTGGTCAGCACTCTCCACCAGTGGCATTTCTTGTTAATCCACCTCATGTATACATACTGCTTAAAAACCAGCGATTGGAATCTCTGTGCAGTCTTTTGCTCTCACATCAATATCCAACACCATCCACCATGTGCTCTCCTTACCACCAACAAAAAACCTGATCAGTAGATCATCCCTGCGGCTGTGCAGAAGGCCACACTGCACACCATGACCTTAATACATGTCCCTTCAAGGAAACAAATTATACCCACCAGGCAAAGAGGCGCAACTAATAAGGAGTCAGATTTTTCTCCCAGTTTCCAAGCACCTCATTCTCCACCATATGGATTGCTGTTGTGGATAGATAGGTAAACCAGTTCAGCAATAAAATTCAGATGCTCCTCCTGCTCCTCACATGGATCACGCTGCTTGCTTGCTTGCTTGCAGCCTTTTCTCTAACCTGTAGTACTGTACGTCTGAAATCAATCACTTGCTTGGAACATGATGGAAGTTGTTTAAGCAACCAAAGAAAAAAAAAACCTACTTCGTATTAGGGTTCAGAGATCCAGGTTTTGCTTCTTATTACCACCAACAAAAACCTGATCAGTTAGATCCTTAAAACTGAGTAGAAGGGCTCACTGCAAGCCATGATCTTCAAATATGTATGTCCCTTCAAGGAAAACGAAATTGTACCAACCAGGCAAAGAGACGCAACTAATAATAAGGCGTCGTTAGATTTTTTCCCCAAGTTGACAGGC
>Ga0209208_10000679_pt1 | contig 45533 bp, 42 predicted proteins | sample S1TSphfallax_3_FD_187694 | JGI IMG/M metagenome (GOLD analysis project Ga0209208, IMG submission 187694) | Host-associated microbial communities from peat moss isolated from Minnesota, USA - S1T2_Fd - Sphagnum fallax MG (SPAdes) (version 2) | ecosystem: Host-associated > Plants > Peat moss >...
GCGACCCGCGGATCCACTGCGCGAAACATGCTGACCAGGAAATTCTTGGTGGCGGTGGCGCGATCAGCCTCGCGCTGGGCCTGGGTCCATTGCCAGGCGGTGCCGGCGAACCCAATGCCAAGCGCGATGAACAAAGCGGCTGCGGCCGCCAGCGGCCATCGATTGCGCCGGATGAAACGCCTCACGATGTACGCCCGCGCTCCTTCCCGTGCACGTACCGGTTCGTGGTTGAGATGACGCGCAAGATCCGCTGCCAAAGCACGCGCGTCACCATAGCGCTCGCTCGGATCGGTGCGCAGCGCCTTCACGACGATCGCGTCGAGATCGCCTCGCAGCTCGCGTCCCGCCACCGCACTGTCGTTCGTCACCCTCGAACTCGGACGCGGTAGGACATCATCCCGCATGCGGTTCATGGCCATGGCCAGCGGTGTGGTGCCGCCCGGCCAGGGCAGCACCCCGCAGAGCAATTGATACAGCGTCACGCCGAGTGCATAGGAATCGGTGGCGGTCGTCACCGCTCCACCGGTGATCTGTTCGGGCGCCGCGTAGGCGGCCGACAACAACATCGTCCGCGTGCCACCGGCCTCACCCTCTTGCAGCAATTTGGCAATGCCGAAATCAAGGAGCTTCGTTCGGCCGTCGGCGGTCACGATGATATTGGCTGGCTTCAGGTCTCGATGCACGATCAGGTGCTTGTGTGCATACGCAACCGCATCACATACTTGGAGCAGAAGGCGCACGCGCTCTTCCAGGGGTGCGCGTTTCGCTGTGCAATGAGTGAGCAAATCGTCGCCTTCGACATATTCCATCACCATGTAGGGTCGGCCATCGGCCGTCACGCCGCCATCCAGAAGGCGCGCGATTCCGGGGTGATCGAGTTCTGCCAGGAGCCGCCGTTCGGCGCCGAAGCGTTCGATCGAAGTCACCACGTCAATGCGCATCAGCTTCAGCGCAACGATCTGTTGGAAATCCTCCGTGGCACGTTCGGCCTTGTAGACTTCCCCCATGCCGCCGCGTCCCAGCAGCGACAGGAGGCGATAGGAGCCGACAATCTGCCCGGCGCTCATGCTTCCAGGGGGTCCGGGGGAGCCCATGGCATCGAGGGCCGGCGCATCGAGCAGCGTGTCCTCGCCGCCCACATGCGACAGCAGCGATTCCAGTTCGGTGCGCAACGCCACGTCCCCGCCGGCGATGCGGTCGATTGCTTGCGCCCGCAATTCGGGAGGCAATGCCAGCAATTCATCCAATGCCGGCTCTACAAGATTCCAGTCGGCGGAAGTGGTCACGACATTGACGGCATCAGGAGTTGTTCGGTTTGCCGACGATTATTTTGTGAATGCTGCCAAATTACTTCCGGGAATGAAAGCATCGGCGGCGCCGGCCACCGGCGCAATGCCCACTGCTGGTCCGCATTCGAACGCCCTGATTGCGCCGCAACCTTCAGGCGTCCCGAGCGGCGTCATCGAACGGCATTATGTAGCCGGCGGCTATCCCTTCTGCGACCGATTCTGCGAGAATCTGGTCGATAAAGGAGGTGACGCGGGGATGTCGGGTGACGCGATCGAGCAGAGCGGCGATATGGATGCTCCGTTGGAGGTCAAGCGGACCGCCGAAGTATTGCTGCCCTTGTTCTATGAAGATGTGCGCCGGGCGGCACGACGCGAACGACGGCGCGTCGGCGCCGGCCAGACGATGCAGACGACTGCATTGATTCACGAGGCATATCTCAAGTTGAACAAGTCCGGAGGCTTCAACGATCAGGCACACTTTCTGCGCGCGGCAGCCCTGGCAATGCGTCACGCTCTCATCAACTACGCCCGGGATCGGGTCGTCGCCAAACGGGGTGGCGGCGTGCAGGTGTTGCCCCTGGAATTTGCCGACGAGGTGGGAACTCCCGCCGATGAAGAATTGCTCGAGATCAATGAGGCGCTGGTTCGCCTTGCCGCCTTGAGTCCGCGGTTGGCTCAGGTTGTCGAATGCCGCTTCTTCGGCGGTTACGGTGATGAGGAAACCGCCGCCGCGTTGGGGCTCACGGATCGCACCGTACGTCGGGATTGGATCAAGGCGCGGGCATGGTTGAAACGCGAACTTGCCAACTCCGGTGCGGAGGCGGCGTTGTGAGTGCGTTTCGGGTGCCCTCGGGTCACGGGACAGCCTAACGCCGCCGGGCCGAGCGAATGCCTTCGGAGCGCCGCGCGATGGCTTTCCCGGCGGTGTTGACCGCCGCACCCAGGACCAAAATGACGCCTAGAACGGTGCCGATGCCGCCCCAATAGCTCAGGGCGTTGCTCCAGGCAAAACTTCGCCGGCCGTTAACGAGGAGGGCGGTTCGAGGTCTGTCCCCATGGTAGATGACAGGCACGTTGCTCCCCGGGTGGATCACCCCCGCGCTGCCCGTGTCGACACGATCGAGTATCACGATCGGTGCGCCCGACTCCGAAACGAAGCGGAGCCTGACCTCGTCGTAGGGTTTTCGCAAGACGACATGTGTGTCGCCGTCGTTGCTTCCGGAAAACCACGAATAGACGTCCGCATCGCGGATTGTCCGCGTCGAGATGACCGTGGCGGAAACCGTGGTGGGCGGTCCCGAGGGCACGACCGGCAGTCGCCGCTTCAGGGCATCCAGCGCCGAGTTCCACCAATTGCTGGCTTCAGGTATGGCAAAGATCACCCGCCCGAAGCGCAGACCCCGAAGCACGATCGGATCGCCTTCATGCAGAGAATCGAACAAACGCTCGCTCGCATCGAGACGGACGGCGAGCGCGGGTGATACGGCGATGGTCAGATCCAGTTGTCGTGTCACGCCGGGATTGAGCCCGTGCATGGATACGTCCAGGTGTTCTGTTTTTCCGGTCACAGTGCCGTTAATCGGGCGGCTGCTGAGGACGAATCCGATGCTGGCGGCACACAGGGCCAGTGCCGTCCACGTACCCGCGATTTTCGGTCCGAAAGCGATCGACAGCCCAATTGCGGCCGCCGTGCTGAGGATCACGCCGAACAATAGAACTACTGAAGCTTCAAAAGTCATTTTCACGCCCCGAATGAAGCGAGTTCAAAGCATCAGAACACCAATCGCCATGGGTCCCGGACATGTCCGGGGCCGTGTCTCGAGAGGTCCAGTTCGTTTGAGCTAAGGCGCCGTGCCGTAGACGATTTTTCCCTTGAACATGGTCCAAACGACCTGGGTGTCCTTCAGTTCCTCCGCCCCGACCGTGAGAACGTCCCGGTCGAGCAGCACCAAATCCGCAAGCTTGCCCGGGGCTAGGGAACCGATCTGGTCGAGTTGATTGAGGACATGGGCGGCATTGCGTGTGTAGGCATACAGCATCGCGACACGCGGCATGCGTTGATCGGCATTGAGCACGCCTTGTGGGCCGCTGCGGGTTTCGGCCTGATAGATGGCCTCGAACGGATTGGCGCTGCTCACCGGCCAATCGCTCGCGCCGGCAATTTCCGCTCCGGTTTCCAACATCGATCGGGCGGGATACATCCAGGGATAGATCTCAGGGTCGACGTAGGGTTTGACCTGTTCGTTGGTGCTCTGATCCGCCACCGCCCATAGAAGCTGCAGTGCTGCGATCACGCGCAGGTCGGCAAACCGCGGAATGTCCTTCGGATCGACGAACTGTGCGTGCGTCAGCGTATGCGGCAGCGTGCCAGACGGATTGGCCTGCCGGGCGGCTGCGAAGCCGTCGAGCGCTGCCCTGACAGCGAGATCGCCGATGGCGTGAACGTGCACGATCAACCCCCGCCGATCCGCCTCGGCGACCAGCGCATTGAACTTGACCGGATCGAACAGGAGCGGCGCCGTGCGACCGGTATTGCGATAGGGTTGCGTCATCGCCGCGGTTTGCGACGGAATCTCCACGACGCCATCCGCGAACACTTTGAGACCCGGAATGGTGAAATCGGGAATGTTCTTGTATTGGTCCCGCAGCGCTTCGACTGCATCGATCTGCTGCAAACCGGCATTGGGACGAACCACCGGATAGGCCACCACATGGGCCGTCAATTCGCCGCTGAGTGCCAGCTCCTGGTAGACCGGCAGAGTTCGTCCCGGCTGATCGGCTCGCAGGGGTGTCACGCCCATGAGGGCACCGGCCGCCGCCGCGTCGAGCCAGCCGGTGATCCCGAGGCCGTTCATGTATTTCACCGCCGCGCGGCCGGCATCCCGCATCGCGTCGGCGGATTCGGCAGGCAGGCTGGCATCGATCTTCGCCTCACCGGTATCGACCGCGAAACCGTTGGGATTGAAACTGTCGTCAAAGCCGTAATAGCGCTGCTGGTCGTGCGGCAACTTACGCAGGTAAGCCGCCGTGATGCCGGCACGGGTGCGGGCGAGCCGATTGGCCCACGCCGTGTGGCCGTCCGAGCCGTAAAGCACGATGGGTAGATGGGCGAACGGCCCAGAACTCAATGCGGCGTCGATTTCCGCGGCATGGGTCCAGTAACCGATGTCGATGTCATAAACGACCAGTGTGTCACCGACCCGGCTCGAGTGCTTGGCCGCGAGGTCGCTGACGAACGCAACCAGAGCGGGCACGGAGTCCTGCGTGTCGGGAAACCTCGCCCGCAGCAATGTCAGGCCGCCGTCGATCGGATGGGCGTGGGCATCGATCATCCCGGGCATGAGAAATCGCTCTTTGAGGTCGACTCGGCGCGCCCCGGGACCGGCGGCCCGCTCAACGGCCTCGCGGGTCCCGACCGCCACGATGCGATCACCGCGGATCGCCAGCGCCTCCGCGTAGGGATGATTGTGCTCGGCCGTGAAGATATGCGCGTCGTAGAAGACGGTTGTGGGCATGGAGTCGGCCGCTGCCTGGCTTTGGACCAAAGCCGCGCAGACCGCGAGAGCCGAGCCGATCCCTGTCCATGGGCGCTTACCGGTACGATTGGGCAACACCGTCATGCTCCGTAATTGATTGCGCGCTGCAGGTCAGGGACCACGGTCTTGGTGGCGCGATAGGCGTGCCAGGCCGCCCAGAAACCGGTGGGTGCGAGCAGCAGCAAGGCAACGCGCAGTGAAGCCGCATCGGCGCCGCGGCCCCCGCCGAACCAATCGCTGAGCAGGCCGATGGCTTGAGGCGCGATGATGAGATTGAATACGTTGCCCACCAGCAGCGACCAGGCGATAAACATGGAGCGCATGTGATGAGGGGCGAGATTCTGTAGAAGGCCCATGCACGGGCCGATGTAGAAATAAATCGCCGGAATGAAAATCCAGAGCATGCACTTGGCGATCCACAGCGAATGGGTCCAATAGGCGAGAAAGGACGGAACGGTGGCGCCGGCGACGCCGATAATGAGCAGCCACAACACGCGGCGGGGATCTTGCATACTGCGCTGGGCCAGGAGCCAGGCAGTGCCGAGCGAGGCCGCGATGCCGCCGACCAGGTGAATGGGACCCGTCACGGCGCCGGCTTCGCCCACATTGAGTCCGTACTCGCGCATCAGGTAGGTGGGAGTCCACCAAATCAATCCCCAGCCCCAGAGTGAACAGACTCCGGTGGTCATGAGGACGTTGAACGCCGCGCGCTGACTCCAGAGGAAACGCAAGGAATCGAGCATGGACGGCTGCGGCGCTTTGCTGGCGCAGTCGAGGCGACCCCGAACGGGTTCCCGAATGGTCAGAAATACCAGGAAGCCGGCGACGAGTCCGGGCAACCCCAGCGCGATGAAAGCGGCGCGCCAGCCGTAGGCGTTCGCAACCGCCCCCGCCATGTCCGCCCCGAGCCAGGCGCCGATCGGCGCGCCGAGCGCCAAGACCGTAAAGGCCATCGGCCTTCGCCCGGCAGGAAAGCAATCGGAGAGGATGGCCGAGGAGGGCGGCAACCCGCCCGCCTCGCCGACGCCGACGCCGATCCGGCCGAGCAGAAACTGCCAGTAGGTCTGCGATCGGCCGCAAAATACGGTAAAGGCCGACCAAAGGATGAGACTGATCCCCAGGATGTTACGACGATTCGAGCGATCAGCGAGCCACGAAATCGGCAAGCCAAAGGTCACGTAGAAGAGGGCGAGCGGGATGCCCGTAAGAAAAGCGACGCCGGCATCAGTGAGGTGCAAATCGAGCCGTATGGGTTCGAGGACGGTCGACACCACGTAGCGATCGGCGATGTTGATGGCGTAGATCGCACAGGTCATCCCGAGGACGTACCAGCGCTCGAGAGACGACGGGGCTTGGGATCGCGCCAGGCCGATGGCTGAAATCTGCAAACGTGGGCTCCCTTAAGTGGCTTTCCGCGCACCATACAGGGTCCCCCGTCAAGCGGCTACTTGCATCGACCCGCGCGGATCCGGATGGATATGTGGCCCGGCTTCTTCAGGCGCTGGCGCCGCTTCACGGGATGGCGCCGCTTCAAGGGATGGGGCCGCGGCACCGTGCGTCGGTGCCACGCCGCTAGCAGCCAGGCGCTCGCAGACTTCCCAGAGCCTCGTCGTGAGTTCGGGATCGCCCTCGAGCGAATACTCCGCCACGGTCCGGCAGTCGCGCCAATGTTGACCGGTGATGCCACCGACCGTGGGGTGCGCCGCCAGCAGCGTTTGGGTGGCGGCACCGCGTTGGGCGCTGCGCATGAACATCCGTCGAATCGCGCGAAAAACCGACCCAGCAACGTGACGGTCGATACCCGTGCCGCGTGTGGCTCCTGGATCGACGCTGTTCACGGCAATGCCGCGGCTTGCCCACCGGCGCGACAACTCCTTCGCCAAGAGTGCGACGGCCAACTTCGACTGACCGTAAAACCTGACCGGATCGTAAGCCGATGCACCGTCCAGATTATCGAAGTCTATGCCGCCACGCCGGAACCCGACCCCGTCACCCGAGTTGATGACGACCCGACCTGCGCCCTCGCGAAGGGCGTCGCCGAGGCCGTTGATGAGGGCAAAATGGCCGACGCAGTTGACCATGAAATGCATCTCGATCCCATGACTCGTCTGCAAATTCGGCAAGCGGGCCACGCCCGCATTGGCGACGATTCCATCCAAGGTCACGTCGAAGGCCCGTATCGCCGTCACCGCGGCGGCGACCGCGCCGGGATCTGCAAGATCGCATCCAATGGGTATACAGGTGGGGCCCGCGCGTCGGCAGGCCGCCTGCGCATCCTCGATCGATCGAGCCAGGCCGAACACATGGGCGCCGTTGGCCGCCAGCGAGTTCATGGTCTCGAAACCGATGCCGGAATTACAACCCGTGACCACGAAATGTTTGCCGCTGAGATCGATTCCGGCGATGACCTGGTCTGCCGTGGAGCGTGCGTCGTACGTAGTGGAATGAGCCAATGATTTACTCCTGAGGCGGGCCATTGATCGAGAGCGGCGAACAGAACATCCTGACCGCTGCCGTAATGGCCGACCCGAATTCGTCACGTGATGTACAAGATTGTTTCAGTCCCCGCGCGGTGGCGTGCAGGGCCTTTGCCACGTCCATGGGCGATACTCCAGCCGCCGCGCAGAAGTGCATCAAGGGTGAATCCGCAATGACGTCAGACACTGCGCGTTCGAATTGATCGTGGTAGTAAGCAAGCGTTGCGCCGGCCACCGCGTTGCTGGCGCACATGAGATCAGCCGCGTCTCCGCCCAACATACCAACCGCCCGGCCGCACCACTCATCGCACGCCGCCACGAGCCGTGATTCCAAAGACTTCGTGGAATTGGACAACGCTAAAATCGCCGCGCGGAGCAGCTGGGCGAGTTTGAAATTGACGGCCTTTCGAAACAACTCGTCTTTGTCCGCGAACAGCAGGTACAGACCCTGCCGGGAAACGCCCGCCGCCCGAGCCACTTCGTCCATCGACGTCTTTCGGTAGCCGAAGCGTGCAAACACCGCTACCGCGGCGGTGAGAACCGCCTCGTGCCTCGGTTCGACCGCTTGGAAGGGCGGTAGCATTTCAGTAGCCATCATTCACAATAGACAAATTAGGTCTATTTTGTCAATCTCGTCCATTGGGTGGTCTGACATGACTGGAGGGATGTTCCGGGTCGCTGTGAAGTGAGTCTCTGACCCAGGCTCGTCGGGATTTCCTACACGACGGTTTTTACGGCGATGGGATAGTTCCCACAGCTGGTTGCCCTACAGGCCAGCCGCGTCGGTCGGTCGCATTTGCCGGCCAGTAAAAGAGGATACATCGTATGGGTATCAACAAAGATCAGGTAGAAGGTCGGGTTAAGGAAGCCGCAGGCAAGGTCCAAGAGGCCGTTGGTAAGGCCACTGGCAGCGGTACTCAACGCGCAAAGGGCTTGGCCAACCAGGCCACGGGAACCGCACAGGCGACCTATGGAGATGCGAAGGAGAATCTCAAGGACGCGGCGAAGGATCTCGATCGCGGACGCTGAGCACTGCCGGCGCTGAGCCCTGAAGGCCGGCCTCGTGCCGGCCTTCTTGTTTGATTGATTGACCGATTAGCGTCGCGACCGATGCGGTTGCTTCATGGCAAGGATCCCGTCGCCCACGCGCTCGGCCGTGAAGCCCGCATTCTCGAGCCGTTTCATCACCTCACGAGGAACATCCCGGCCGCTGCCCAAGCGGTTAGGACTTCCCGTGTAGTGAAAGAGGCGGCCGCGGGGCTTGAGCACTCGGAAGAGCTGGTGGTAGAACTCTTGTGAATAGAGCTCGCCGGCGATACCGAAGCGGGGCGGGTCATGCAAGACCGCATCACAGGATGCCCCCGCCAACCCTGGGATCGCGACCGTAATGTCATTCTGCTCCAGTCGAAGGACGCTACTAGCGGTGGGCGACCACGGATTGAGGTCGCGCAACCAGATGACATCGGGATTCTTCTCGTAGGACCAAATCTGCGAGGCACCCTCGGCGATGCACCAGGCGGCAAAATAGCCCAATCCCGCGCAGGTATCGAGAATGACCTTGCCGCATGGCTGGATCAAGGCGACTTTGTTTTTTGCGTCCTCATAGGGCGAGACGATCGACGTGGGCAGCATCTTGATCCCGTCTATTTCGAACGTCGGCGCCCCCCATTCCGTGGGCACCAGTTTGATGAGGGAGGATGCGAATCGTGCAGCCGGGCGAAATTCGGTGCCATTCCAGTAATAAATGGTTCGATCTTTGCAATCCCCGAGATAAGGATACGTGGCAGCATCGCAGCTCCAGCCGGTGGCGTGCACTTCGATCGAATGCAATGAACGACCAAGATCCAGCGACGCGTCAACGTGCGTCGCGCCGGCTTCGCGCGCGCGAACGAGCTGCGTGTGCTCGACGAGTGTGAGGAGCGGAAATGTCACCCGTCTGAGGATACCGCCCGGTCCCTTGTTTGGCGGATGAATCTCGCGCCTGCTAAGCTTCGGCAAATACGGCACGCTCGAGGTCTCATCCCATGTCGAAACCTTCCCGATGGCGCAATGAAGGAGTTCGAATCGTCCGGTCGGCGGATTTGGATCCGAATACGCCGCAGACCGCAGGGATGCAGCGTCGCGCGGCGGTCACCACGACGATGACGGGCGCCACCCAGTTGTGGGCCGGTACCGTGACGATCGATGCCAATGCGAAGACCGGCGCACATCACCATGGCGGCCTCGAGAGCGTCATCTACGTCGTCAATGGCGTCGCGCGGTTGCGGTGGGGCGATCAGCTCGAGTTCGTTGCCGAGGCGCAAGCAGGCGACTTCATCTATGTGCCTCCCTATGTCCCGCACCAGGAAATCAATGCGAGCGAAGATCTCAGCCTGCACTGCGTGCTCGCGAGAAGCGGGCAGGAAGGTCTGGTGGTGAATCTGGATATCACGCCGGTGGAGATGCCCGAGGTGGTCCGCTGGGTCGACGATCTGCACCGTTAGCACTCGGTTGGCGGCAAGCGCCCGGGCTGCAGCAGTTTGCGGATGCGGCGCTCCACGTCGAGGACTTGATAGGGCTTTGCGACGAATCGGCTGCGATCTGCATCTTCACCGACGACCGGAGCCAGAGCGCCGGAGGTGAGGATGGTGGGCAGCCCCGGGCGATGGTGCTCGAGCCAGGCAACGAGTGATCGGCCATCCATCCCGCCGGGCATGTTGTGGTCGGTGAACACCAAATCCACCACCTCCCGTGAGGCGATGACCTCCATCGCTTCACGGGCGTTGCCGGTTTCTATCACCTTGAAGCCTTCCTCGCGAAGATGGTCGGCGATCACCGCACGAACCAGCACTTCGTCCTCGACGATCAGGATCACAGGTGCCGGCCTTGGCCGATCCAGCTCCGACGGTGCGGCGATCTCACTCACGGGTGTCGCCTATGAACGCTTCGAGGAGCGGCGCCGTTCGCGCAGCATTTTGATGTGGCGGGCGATCTCTTCATGCTGATAGGGCTTGGACATCAAGCCGTCCTCGCAGAGTTCACCCGCTTTTTCCGAAGCATTGGTGATGCTCGAGGTGAGAATGACATCGATGTCCGGGTGCGACTCTCTGATCGAACGAGCGAGCGAAAATCCGTCGCGGCTGCCCACGCCGTGCACTTCGGCAAATACGACGTGCACCTCCAACTCGCTGCCGAGCACCGTCATGGCTTCGTCTGACGTACCCGCCTCGATCACTCGATAGCCACAGCCACGAAGATAATCGCTGATAACGAGCCGGATCAGAACATCCGGCTCGACCACCAATATGGTTGCCATCGACGCATCCCTGAGATTTCACCCCGCCAAAACTATAGCAGTGCAGCATTCCGTGTCGTGTAGGACGACTCCCATACGTGGCGCGGGTCACAGATCCCCCGCCATCCCCCCAATAAGAGGGGGTTCTTCGGACGACCGTGCCTTGGCCAAATCACGTTACAATCCTCGCGTGTTCCGTCATCGCCCGTTTTGTTGCGCGGGGTGCTCACGTGAAAATTCTGATCGTCGATGACCACGCCTTGTTCCGCGCCGGATTGCGCATGCTGTTGGCGACGATCGGGCGTAACAACGTGGTGTGTCTGGAAGCCGATGACATAAGCGCCGCCCTGGCCACCCTCTCGATGAATCCCGATCTGCAGCTCTGCCTGTTGGATCTTGCCTTGAAGAACGACCATGGGCTGTCAGCCATCCAACGGATCAAGGCCGCCGCGCCACAGCTCTCGGTCGTCGTCGTGTCGGGTTCGGATGATGTCGCCACCATTCGCGGTTGCATCGACGCGGGGGCCATGAGCTTCATACCGAAGAGCGTCGCGCCCGAAGTATTGACGCATGCGCTGGAGCATGTGCTCAAGGGCGCCGTGTATCTGCCGGACCAGGTCGTCAGTGCCATGGAGTCCGCCCGGCCTGCCCCGATGCTGACGCCGCGCCAGCTGCAGGTTCTGCAATGCCTGAGCCGGGGCTTGCCGACCAAATTGATCTCGCGCGAGCTCAACCTCTCCGAACATACGGTCAAGGAGCACATCGCGCTGCTGTTCCAGGCCCTGGGCGCACGCAACCGCACCGAAGCCGTCATCAAAGCCAGCCGTTTGCGGCTTTCGGACATGCCGACCATCGTCAACGGCTGATGAAACCGCGGATTGCCGAGCAGGACTCCCCCGTCATGATCGAACGGGAGATGTTCATCGAGCTCGTGGGGCTGCACGCCCGCGCGATGCTCCGCATGCCGTGGATCCAGGCCTGCCTGGTGTTGGGCATCGGCCTGGTGATTCTCGGGCATGTTCGCAAGGGCGGTTTTGCGGGTTGGGCGCTCGCCACGCTCTGCGTCGAGGTGCTGCGGTCCCGATATGCGGCGCGGGTGCTGCGCGGGGGCCAGGACATCGAACCGCGGCGGGTACACGCCATTTTCGTCGCGCTGGCCGGGCTCTCGGGGGCGACCATCGGTGTTGGCGCCGTTCTCTTCCTGCCGCAATTGCCGCTGCTGCTACAGGCGCTGCTCGGGGCGATTCTGGTCGCCATTCCCTGCGCCGGCGTCTCGGTGGCACAATCTTCGCGCTTTACCCTCGCCGCCTATGCGACTTGCATCCTGCTGCCTGCGACGCTCACCTGGGGCGTGATCTATCCCGACGAGTTCATCGGGGTCTTGAGCCTCACTACGCTCTTGTGCGTGTTGCTGATCCTCATCGCCTGGGATGGTGACAAGCTGCTGCTGCGCTCGGTGGTCATCCGGCACGAGCGCGACCGCCTGGTTCGTGACCTCGAGGCGCGCAATGCGGACGTGGGCGCGGCCATGGCGCTCGCCGAACAATCTGCCCAGGCCCGCGCCCGGGTGCTCGCCGCCGCGAGTCATGATCTGCGACAGCCCTTGCATGCCCTGTCCGTCTACAGCGCGGTGCTGGCGGCCCATCCGGCACCCGAGACGCTCAGCGAGGTCAGCCAGAACATCGATCAAATCGTGCGCTCGCTCGGCAACCTGCTGAATGGGCTGCTCGATCTGTCGCGCTTGTCCACGGGTTTTTATGTGCCCGAGCGCGAGAACCTGCGCCTCGACCGGGTGCTCGACAATGTCTGTGCCGAGTATGAGCGGACTGCCGTACAGCGGGGCGTTGAATTGCGCCGCGAGCTCATTTCCTTGCGTATGTTGGGGGACCCCCTGGCGATCAGCCGCATCGCCCGCAACCTCATCGACAATGCCTTCAAGTACACCGACCAGGGCACGGTGACGGTCGCCATGCGGCTTACCGTGCGTGACGCGGTGCCCGTCGTCGTCTTCAGCGTGGCCGACACCGGCAAGGGTATTCCGGTCGAGGAGCGGGAGAAGATTTTCGAAGAGTTCTACCAGTTGGACAATCCCGGACGCGATCGCAGCCGCGGAGTGGGACTCGGTCTCGCGATCGTCCAGCGGCTGTGCGAATTGATCGGCGCGGACGTTAGCGTAGAGTCGCAGGTCGGCCTGGGCACCTGTTTTCGGATCACCATGCCGCTCGCAATTCCGGAGGCGGCGCCGGCCGAAGCGACCCCGCCGGCGGTGCTCGATCCGTCGTTGAAGGGCAAGAGGGTGTACGTCGTTGACGATGAACGCGATATTCTTACCAGCATGCGGACGTTGCTCGGGTTGTGGGGAATCCAGGTTGCCACGGCGGATTCGCCGCACGCGGCGCAGGAGCTTTTCCAGACGTCGGGGTCACCGGACTTGATGATCGTGGATCTGCGTCTGGGCGCTCTGCAGCACGGTGCCGAGCTCGCCGATCGTCTGCACGAACAGTACGGCGACTTTCCCGTTCTCATCATCACCGGCGAGACCTCATCGGAAGCGCTGCGTTCGGCGAACCAGCGCAAGTTTGCGCTGTTGCAAAAGCCGATCGCGCCCGAACTGCTCCGGCGCTCGATCATCTCGGCATTGCTGGTGGGCGTTCCGCGGGAACGAGCTGCGAGTTGAAAGAACGAGTTGCGAGTTGAAAGGATGCGTGGCTTGCCTCGTATTGATTTTCGGCGGCGTCGAGGGCGCAGTCGGGAACGCTTTCATGCTGACGGAGCCGGCGCGGACACCGGCGCAATCTGCCCCGCTGCTCGACGAGGTGTTGGTGACGGGCGAGCGTCCGGGACCCGGAATGTGGCGCGTCTCCAAGGGCGGCCACGACCTGTGGATTCTCGGGACCCTCGAGCCGCTGCCGAAGGGCATGATCTGGCGATCCGGCACGGTCGAGGCGCAAATTGCAGCCTCGCAGATCGTGCTCGCACCCCCGCGGGTCAGCGCTGACATCGGATTCTTTCGTGGCCTGACGCTGCTGCCGTCGCTGCTGCGGGCCCGGAGCAGCCCGGATCATGAAACCTTGGAGCAAATCCTGCCGCATGATCTCTATATGCGCTGGCTCGCGCTGCGCGTGAAATTCTTGGGCGGCGGCAGCGGCGATGAGCGCATGCGGCCCATGGTGGCTGCGTTGGATCTGTATTCACATGCACTCGATCAATCCGGGCTGACCTCGGATGAGCGGGTGTGGGAGGAGGTCGAACGGATCGCGCGCGACCGTCATGTGCGAATCGAACCGGTCACCCTCAATTTGAAGATCAGCGATCCGAAGGGGGCGATCCATGACCTCGATCAGATTCCTCGCAATTCAGAAATAGCCTGCCTGCAAACAACCATGGAACGGCTCGAAACCGATCTGGGTCCGATGCGTCAGCGGGCCGTCATGTGGGCTCAGGGTGACTTGGGCGGGCTCCGCGCGGCGAACTACCCCGACGAACGCATCGCCTGCCTGGATGCCTTCTTCAGCGTTCCAGAGTTGCGGGCTCAGTTCTCGCGCGCCAAGGAGGGACTGATCGACAAATGGCTCGCGGCGGCAACCCAAGCGCTCGATCAGAATGTCTCGACCTTCGCGGTCTTGCCGATCCGCGAGTTGCTGGAGGCAGACGGCTGGCTCGCCCGGCTGCGTGCCCAAGGCTACACGGTGCAGGAGCCCTAGCAGACCGAATGGGTCCACCCGGCAGCCGTCAATGCAACAGCCGGAGCGCTCCTCTGGCGCGGCGTACGGCAGGCGGTGTACGCTTCGCTGAAATTTCATGGAGCCGATTATGAGCAAACGACCGTCGCGTGAGGGTGTCCAGGTTCCGGACGTGGTGCTGTCGGAAATGCGTGATGGCAAGGTCAGCCGCGTCTCGAGCAGTGAATTGTTCAAGGGCCGCCGCGTGATTTTGTTTGCCTTGCCGGGCGCTTTCACCCCCACCTGCAGTACGGCCCATGTTCCGGGCTATGTCGCCCGGCTCAACGATTTTCGCAGCGCCGGCATCGACGATGTCGTGTGTCTCTCGGTGAATGATCCGTTCGTCATGGAGGCCTGGCAACGCTCGGAAAAGGCTGAGGGTATTCGATTCGTCGCGGACCCGTTTGCGGAGTTCACCGAAGCGATGGGCATGTCCGTGGACCATCGAGATGCGTCCCTCGGGATTCGTTCCTGGCGCTATTCGATGCTGGTGGCGGACGGCAAGATCGACAAGATGTTCATCGAGCCGGACGTGCCGGGCGATCCCTTCGAGGTATCGGATGCCGAGACGCTGTTCCATTATCTTCGCCCCGCTGAGAAGACGCTGGGACCCGCCTTTTTACTGGCGCGCCACGGCTGTCCCCATTGTGCCCGTGCGAAGGAGTTGCTGAATGGGCGGGGGATCGCCTTCGAAGCGATCTACCTCGGCGACGAGTTGAGCATGCAGGGCGTGAGGGCGGCCTCGGGGGCTGCGACCGTTCCTCAGGTGTTCATGGGTGGAAAGCTCGTGGGCGGCGCCGATCAGCTGGCTGAATATTTGGAGCAGCATCGGCGTTGAGCTGCCGCTCGGGCGAGCCGCGGCCGAGCATGTCCGAGCGGCAAGTGCCGCAGCCCCGCTTGCCGGCACGGATGCATGCCGTGCTGCTGACCGGCCATGGTGATGTCGACCGGCTGCAATATCGCGACGATGTGCCTGTCCCTGTACCGGGATGCGACGAACTTCTGATTCGCGTGGGTGCGGCGGGCGTCAACAACACCGATATCAACCTGCGGATCGGCTGGTATTCCAAGAACGGGGAGCCCGGCGAGCCGCGCGACGATGCGGGCTGGACCGGCGATCGCGTGGTACTGCCGCTGATTCAAGGCGCCGACGTCTGCGGCCATGTCGTCGCAACGGGTTCAGGTGTGGCCGAGTCGCGCATCGGCGAGCGGGTCTTGGTCGATCCTGTCCTCCGTGCTCGGCCGCGCGGTGCGCAAATCCGAACGCTGTATCTTGGTTCCGACTGTCATGGAGCGTTCGCGGACTATGTCTGTGTGCCCGCCGCGAATGCGCATCGCGTGGACAGTCCCTTGAGCGATGTGGAGCTTGCCTCCTTTCCATGCTCGTATTCGGCGGCAGAGAACATGTTGACCCGGGCCGCCGTGGGTCACGATGAGACCGTTTTCGTGACCGGCGCGTCCGGCGGCGTCGGTTCGGCTGCGGTGCAGCTGGCGGTGCGGCGCCGGGCCCGCGTGATCGCCATGGCGGGCGAATCGAAGGCTGCGCAGGTGGCGGCGCTTGGTGCGTCCCAGGTCGTGACCCGCGATGGTGACCTTCTTGCCGCCTTGGGGAAGGAGAGTGTCGATGTGGTGATCGACATGGTCGGCGGCCGGCAATTTCCCGCGTTGCTCGAGGTGCTGCGGCCGGGCGGCCGATATGCGGTAGCGGGTGCCATCGCCGGCGCGCTGGTCAGCCTGGACCTGCGCACCCTGTACCTCAAGGATCTGCGACTGCTCGGATGCACGCTTCTCGAGCCGGACGTTTTCGTCAATCTGGTCCGGTATATTGAAGCGGGCGAAATACGGCCGGTGGTCGCACGCACGTATCCGCTCTCTGCCATCGCCGTCGCGCAGCGGGACTTCCTCGAAAAACGCCACACCGGCAAGATCGTGCTGGTGCCCTGACCGTGTTTGGCCTCACCGAGCGTGTCGCGACCGGCGGATCTTGATTTACTCCACCGCGTGCAGCGTCTGGTTGCCGCCGCGGCGATCGGCAGCAGTCAAGTCACCGGGCGCAACGCCTTTCTCCACCCAGGCTTCGAGCGCCGATTGCCAATCGACATTGGTGGGTGCGTCACCGCCCCGGCAGTGAAGCATGCCCGGCACCATGTACAGGCGGTAAAAGTCGGCGATGCCGCCTGTCTTTGCAGCCACCTGAGCCCGGTAGGCCAGTGAGTATTCGGGGGCAATGGCCGGATCGTTCCAACCGTGATACTGGATCAACTTGCCGCCGTGCGCCTTGAATGCCGTCAAGTCCGGATTCGTCGCATCGATGATGGCGCCGATCTGCTGCTCGCCGCGCACCAAGTCGGCCGACGTCACCGTCGCCAGATCGAGCTTGGGATTTTGCAGCACCATGTAGGCGAAATAGTTCCTGGCGAATGCCAAGCCATACGGTGGAGCATTATCGCTCGTGCCCAGCAGCCAAGCGCCCCAGCTGCCCGGCAGCGCCTCAGCGCCCGGCTGCAGGCCATAAAGGGAGGCGCCGTTCGCCGGATCGGTTCGTCTGCTGTAGATGGCACGAGCGAGAGCGATTTGCGCCCCGGTCAAACAGCCTTGCGTGGCCTCGCCGTGGCACTGCAAGGTTTCGAGATCCGGATGGCATTGCAGAGGATTCTTGAGATAGGGCATTCCCGGTTCGCAACTCTGCAGCGACAGATGCTGCAATAACTCGAGCTGGGGCTCACCGAGGTGGGCGCCGGTGGCCGTCACCGCGGCTTCGAGCAGCGCGCCGCCGGTGAACAGCCGAGTCATCGGATAGGCGGGGGCGCCGGCAATGATGCCGTCGAAATAAGTGGGAAAGCGCTGCGCCATCATCAAGGCTTCCCGTCCACCATCCGAACAGCCGACGAAATACGAGCGGGCCGGCGCCTTGGCGGTGAGCTTGCGCACGAGCTGCTTGGACGTGCGCGCCGTCACATCGATGGCGCGCCAACCGAAGTCGATGATTTTTTCCGGATGATCCATGGCCCAGCTCGCATCCATGACGTTGGGCGCTTCATGCCCATCATCCGTACCGGCCACCGCATAGCCCAGGGACACCACATAGGTCATGAGTTCATACGGCATGACGCCGGCGAAGCCGCCGTTGCCCACCTGCTCGAATTTGCCGTTCCAGGCGCTCCCCATCGGTACCCAGAGCTCGATGCCAATGGCGGAATCCGCCGTGGGGCTCGCGGTGATGCGAATGCGGCACAGGTCGGCTTTGGCCATCGGTCCCGAGCTCGGGCCGGTGCCGCCCGAGGGCAGCAGCGGCGTGCCGCCGGCCACCACCTGCGCGGTGGTCACGATGGCATGATCCAGCTTCGTTTGAGTCAAGTGGGCGCAGTCGGCGGCGTGGCTTCCGGCAACGCCACCGGTCGACAGGCAGATCACGGCGAATAATCGTTTGAGCATCACGTCCCTTGCGTGTACGAGGTGTTCTCGCAAGATTGACGGAAAGTGGCGCGGATGTCATGGGCGCGGAAGTTCAATGCGCGGATGGCGTGCGTGGACGTGGGATTCCGCTGATTGCGCGAACGATTCGCATGCGCCAGTCTGCTGCCGCCCCTATCGTTCACTGGAGTTCACGTGCCCATCCCAGCGCACCGGCTTGGCTGTAGTTGGGCGGATAGAGACGACATCATCGCCGTCGCCCTGGAGCAGTTGCCTGCGTACCTGCTGCGCCAGCGATGGTATCCGGCCAAGGACGCCGGAGTACCGACGGTCCGTCTCACCGCCTTTGTTCCCCTGGGCCTGTCGGAAGTATCCGCGGCCATCGCAATATGGGAGGCGCAGCCGCCCGGTCGCGCGCCGCTCAGGCTGCTGCTGCCGCTCGCGTTGTTGCCGATTGACCAATTGTCCGTCGATCACCCCGCCCGCATCGGCCAGATGCTGCACCACCCGGCCGTGTTGGCGGACGCGTTTGTCCTCGATGCCTTCGTCCGCGCCTTCGTGCGCTTGATGTGGCAGGACGACGCAGGGCCCCCTGCCGACGCAGGATCAGCGGACGCTGCGCGGGCAACGAGCGCGATCCGCGGGGCGCACACGCCACAGGCAGGCGTGTCTGCCAGCGATGGTGAGATACGCCGCGGCGCGGCCGAACAGTCGAATACCTCGATACGGATCGGCGAGCATGCCATCTTGAAGGTGATCCGCAAGCTGGAACGCGGCGTTCATCCGGAACTGGAGATGGGGCGGTTTCTCACCGAGGAGGCGCATTTCCGCGCGACACCGGCGCTGTTGGGCTGGGTCGAACTCGACGGCTCGACGCTCGCAATTTTGCAGTCGTTCGTTCCCAATGAGGGTGACGGGTGGAGCTGGATGCTCGAGCGCCTGCGCGCCGACAGCGAGGCCGAGCGCCAGCGGGCCTCCGACTGGATCCAGCGCCTGGGCGAGGTGACGGCGGAGTTGCATCTGGCGCTCGCCATCAGCACCGGCGATCCCGCCTTCGAACCCGAGAGCGTGAGCGATGCCGATTGGCAGCTCTGGTCAGAAGCGGCGCTGGCATCCGCGCAGCGAGTGATCGTTTCCTTGAAGAGTGTGCGGACCCCGGTGAGTTCCGCGACCCAAGCGGCTTTGGATGCCTTCGAGCTCGAGTCCGGCGGCTTGGGCGCGCTGCTGCGGTTGCAGCCGCAGAAATCGGCGCTCTCGAAGACACGGCATCATGGCGATTATCACCTCGGTCAAATCCTGGTGCGCGGCGAGGATGCCGTCGTCGTCGATTTCGAGGGCGAACCCATGCGACCTCTGGCTGAGCGGCGGGCCAAGCAGATTCCGCTGCGCGATGTGGCGGGCATGTTGCGCTCCTTCGCCTATGCGGCGGCGGTGGTCGAACGTGAACGCGGCGCCGCCGATCCGCGCCTGCAGGACTGGCTGAAGCAGGTCTCGCAGATCTTCGTTGACAGCTATCTGGCGACGGCCGGTGCGGGTCCCGGCTGTCCGGCGGAACGGACGGACGCGCTGCATCTCATCCGGTTCTTCACTTTGGAAAAAGCGCTCTACGAAATGAGCTACGAACTTGCCAACCGACCGACGTGGGTGGACATTCCGCTGCACGCAGTGCTCGGTTTGCTCGACTCACGGGCTCCGTTGCAGCGGGCTCACCGCATGCCGCAGGGCGCCGAGGTGCAACCCGCTGGGGGTGTGCGATTCAGGCTGTGGGCACCGGGTGTCGATGCCGTCGATCTGGCACTCGAGGGCGACGAGGCGCCGCTGCGCATGGCTGCACTCGATGAGGGCTGGCACGAACTCGTCGTGCTGCGCGCCGGGCCCGGTACCCGCTATCAGTTCGTGCTGCCCGACGGGTCGCGTGTGCCCGATCCGGCATCGCGCTTTCAACCCGACGATGTCCATGGCCCGAGCGAGGTGATCGATCCTGGGGCTTACGCCTGGCGCGATGGCGGCTGGATGGGCAGACCGTGGCATGAAGCGGTCATCTACGAAATTCACGTGGGCGCCTTCACCGAGGCCGGCACTTTCCGCGCCGCCATCGACCGCTTGGATCATCTGGCGGCGCTCGGCGTGACGGCCATCGAACTCATGCCGGTGGCGGACTTCCCCGGCCGGCGCAATTGGGGCTACGACGGCGTTCTGCTCTACGCGCCCGATTCGAGCTATGGCAGACCCGCCGATCTCAAAGCTCTGATCGACGCGGCGCATGCACGCGGTCTCATGGTCATCTTGGACGTGGTCTACAACCATTTCGGACCGGATGGCAATTACTTGCCGGTGTATGCGCCGACGTTTTTTACCGAACGACATCACACCCCGTGGGGCGCGGCGATCAACTTCGATGGTTCGCACAGTGCCGCCGTTCGAGAATTCATCATTCACAATGCGCTCTATTGGCTCGAGGAATATAACCTCGACGGGCTGCGTTTGGATGCCGTCCACGCCATCATCGATGACAGTGCCAAGGACATCTTGGATGAACTTGCCGAGCGGGCCCGCGCGCAGCGGCGCAACGTTCACCTGATTCTCGAGAACGAGGAGAACCAGGCGGGTCGACTGGTTCGCGATGCCGACGGTGTACCCCGGCATTACAGCGCGCAATGGAACGACGATGTGCATCATGTGCTGCACACGGCGGCCACCGGCGAGGATGCCGGCTACTATCGCGAATTTCTCGGCGACACGGCAAAACTGGCACGCGCGCTTGCCGAGGGTTTCGCCTTCCAGGGCCAGATGATGGAATTTCGGGGCGAGCCGCGAGGCGAACCCAGCGCAGCACTGCCGCCCACCGCGTTCGTTGCGTTCATTCAAAACCACGATCAAATCGGCAACAGGGCCTTCGGCGAACGCATCACCGCCATCGCGCCGCTGCCTGCCGTAAGGGCGGTCGCCGCGGTTTATTTATTGCTGCCGCAGGTGCCCATGCTCTTCATGGGCGAGGAGTGGGGTGCGAGCCAGGCGTTCGCCTTCTTCTGCGATTTTCACGGTGAACTCGCCGAGGCGGTTCGCACCGGCCGCCGCGAAGAGTTTGCGAAATTCCCGCAATTCCGTGATCCGGCCACGCGCGAGCGCATTCCGGACCCGCAGGCGGCGGCCACTTTTGCGGCGGCCAAACTCGACTGGAACGCCGTCGAGGAAGAGGCGCATGCGGCGTGGCTGTCGTTCTACCGGTCGGCACTCGAGATACGCCGGACCGAGGTGATGCCGTTGATCCCTCAATTACGCGCGCACGGCGGAGAGGCCGATATCATCGGACCTTTGGCCTTGGTCGTTCGATGGCGCACCGGAAACGGCACGGTGCTGTCGTTGGCGGCCAATCTGTCCGCCGAGCCAACGACGGGATTTCCGGCGCCGTCGGGCCGTCTGATCTGGCAGGAAGGCCGGATGGATGACGATGGAACGGCGAGTCCTTGGTCAGTGTGTTGGCGCATCGATTCACAGCCGGCTCCGGTATGAGCGTGTTCGATGCCCTGGCCTCGTTTTGCGGCATCGAGCTCGAATTCCAGGACGCACGCGAGCAGATCCAGCGTGCGTCCGCCGAGACGTTGAGGGCCGTATTGGGCGCGATGGGCATCGACGCCACCGATGAGGCATCAGCGCGTCGAGCGCTCCTCGCACTCGAGCGGGCGGAGTGGGAGACGCCGTTGCCGCCGGTCGCCGTGCTGCGCCGGGGCGATGCGCTGGCGCTCGAGCTGCATCTGCCGGCGGCCGCGCGGGAAGTCGCGTGGCGGATCGTCCCGGAGGAGGGGGTCCGCCTGGAGCAGGGGGTCACCCTGGAGGGAAGCGCGTTGCTCGCGGAGATGTCGCTCTTGGCACAGCGTGAGTTCGATGGAGCGTCCTACCAACATCGCCGGTTGCGCATCGCCGCCGATCTTCCCTGCGGCTATCACTCGTTGCATGTGGAGTACCGGGCCGATGGCGCCGCGCGTGCGGCGCGCACGCTGGTGATCGTGACGCCCGGCCGATGCTGGTTGCCGGCCGAAACCGGCGCCGGCCGGCGATTGTGGGGGGTGGCCGCACAACTCTATCTACTGCGGTCCGCTGACGATTGGGGGATGGGAGACTTCGGTGACCTGCGGGAGCTGGTGTCGATGCTGGTGCGCCGCGGTGCCGATGTCGTCGGCTTGAATCCGTTGCACGCGATGTTCATGGACGCTCCGGAGCGCGCCAGTCCGTACTCGCCCGCGAGTCGGCTGCTGCTCAATGTGCTTTATATCGACATCGAGGCGGTGCCGGAATTCCAGCGATGTGCCGCGGCGCGTGAGTTGAAGGATTCCGCCACTTTCCGCGCGATGCTCGAACGCTGTCGCGGTGCCCGACTCGTTGACTATGCCGGGGTGACCGAGCTCAAGATGCAGATGCTGCGCCTGCTATTTGCCGAGGCGCGATCAGCGCAGGGCTCGCCCCGGTGGCGTGAGTTCGAAGCGTTTCGACGGGCGGGCGGGGATGTGCTCGAGCGCGGCTGCCTGTTCCTCGCCGTACGCGAACACTTTGCCGGCGTCGCGGCCGGCAACGCTGACTGGCACCACTGGCCGGAGGCGTATCGGGATCCCTCCGGGACGGCGATCAAAGGCTTTGCGAGCGAGCACGCCGATGCAGTGACATTCCAGGCATGGCTGCAATTCGTCGCGGATGCACAGCTCGGGGAAGCCGCGGCGGCAGCCCGTCCGATGGCCGTCGGATTGTACCGAGACCTCGCGGTCGGGGCAGATCGGTCGGGGGCGGAGACCTGGGAGAACCAATCGGCGGTGGTCGACGGCGCGGCGGTTGGTGCGCCTCCCGACATCTACAACCCGCCAGGTCAGAACTGGGGTCTGCCGCCCTTCAACCCTCGAGCACTGCGGGCCGAAGCCTATAAGAGCTTCATTGCTTTGCTTCGGGCCAACATGAGGCATGCCGGCGGCCTGCGCATCGACCATGTGATGGCGCTGCAGCAGCTCTATTGGATTCCGACCGGACTACCAGCGAGTGCCGGCGCGTACGTGCGGTATCCGCTCGAGGATCTGCTCGGTATCCTGGCGTTGGAAAGCGAGCGTCATCAGTGCTTGGTGGTGGGGGAGGATTTGGGCACGGTGCCCAAGGGATTTCGCGAGCGGTTGGCGGCGGCAAACGTGCTCTCCTACCGAGTGTTGTTGTTCGAGCGCGGCGAATCGGGATTCGTCCCCCCGGAGGGCTATCCGCAGCTCTCGCTGGCGGTGGCCGGAAGCCACGACTTACCCACCTTGAAAGCGTGGTGGCGCGCCAGCGACCTGGAACTGAAACAGGCCCTGAAGCTCTTTCCGAGTACAGCCGATCAAGAACAAGCCGTGGCGGAGCGACGTCGCGATCATGCCGACCTGGTGCGGGCGTTTCGTGATGCCGGGCTGCATGACGCGGCCGGCCCCGGCACGCTCACCGGGTCGGTGCGGAGCGCCGCGCACCGCTTCCTGGCGATGAGCCGCGCAGCCATTGCGCTCGTCCAGCTGGACGACATCACGGACGAGTCCGAACCTGTGAATGTTCCGACGACTTCGGACGAACATCCGAATTGGCGGCGACGGTTGTCGCTCACCCTCGCGGAGATCGACGCGCATCCAAATCTGGCCGAGGCCGTGAAGATCTTTCATGACGCTCGCGCGGCGGTCCTTTCGTGAGCCGGTTGATTTGTGAGCGGCTTGCCTGACAAGATGGCCGCTCATGAAAACGCGACGGATGTGGTGCCGGTGGCAACTGCTGTGGATGCTTGTGTTGGCCGGCTGCGGCGGTCATTCCGGCCCACAGTCACCGGTGGCCGGCGGCGCCGAAGAAAAGATCTTGAACGTTTACTCATGGCTCGACTACATCGCCCCTGACACGGTGGCCAATTTCGAGAAGGAAACCGGCATCAAAGTCCGGTACGACATGTACGACAACAACGAGGTGCTCGAGACCAAGCTGCTGACCGGGCATACCAACTATGACATCGTCGTGCCCACCGGCTATTTTTTCGAGCGCCAGCGGGTCGCCGGGGTTTATCGAAAACTCGACAAGTCAGAGCTGCCCAATTTGAGCCATGCCGACCCCGGCATCATGCGGATGCTGGCGGTGTACGATCCAGGCAACGAGTATGCCATTCCCTATATGTTCGCCACCACGGGATTGGGCTACAACGTCGACCAAGTGCAGAAGCGGTTGGGCGCGACCGTGCCCGACGGTTGGGGACTGCTCTTTAATCCAGACAACGCAGCCAAGCTCAAGGACTGCGGCATCGCCATCGTCGATTCGGCGATGGATGTATTCGAATCCGCGATGATTTATCTGGGGCGAGACCCCAATCGACTCGCTGCGGAGGACGTCGCTGCGGCATCCGCCGCATTGTTGAAAATCCGTCCGTACGTGCGTTACATCGAGCCGGACCAGCATATCGCGGATCTGGCGAACGGCAGCATTTGTTTGGCTCTTGCCTGGTCGGGTGACGTAGAGCAAGCCAGAAGGCGGGCCGGTGAGGCGAATACGGGCGCTAGATTGGCGTATTTCATACCGCATGAGGGCGCGGTCATCACGGTCGACATGATGGCCATCCCTGCGGATGCGCCCCATCCGCACAATGCCGAACTTTGGATGAACTACCTGATGCGGCCGGAAGTGATGGCGTCGATCAGCAATTTCATTCGATATCCCAACGGCTACCTGGGTCCGCATGACCCGGCGCTCTATCCCACCGCCGAGACGCGCGACCGATTGATCGTGCCGAAGGCGATGCCGCTCGATTATTCCCGCCTCGTGACGCGGGAATGGACACGATTCCGCACGGGCGATTGAATGCCGCGTGGACTTGTCGTCAAAGCCCGATGCAAGAGGGTCATGAAATGACCGACGTGACCGGCTGGTTTCGACACGTTCCACGATGGGCGCGCACATATGGTGCCGCCATCGGTCTGATCGCAGCCGCCGTGGGCGCCCAGATTGCGGTGCATGATTGGATCGGTAACCAGATTCCCTTCGTTTTCATGACCCCCTCGGTACTGCTGGCCGCGGTCTTGCTCGGTCGCGGACCCGCCTTGCTGGTGGTCGCCGCCGGTGCAATGAATGCGATATTGCTCTATCCGCCCGTGGGAAGTTGGCGGGTGTTGGCAACCGGCAACGTACTCGCTGTGGCCATTTATGCGATTTTTGCGACCGCCATCGCGTTCTATGGCGGCCGACTGCGCTTTGTGACGGCGCAAGCCGACCAGAAGCTGCAAGCGACTCAGGCCGACTTGCGGCAACAGGTCGACGACTTGCGGCGCCTGCATACGCTGGGCGAGACCTTGGTGGCCGCGGGGGCCGATCTCGAGGCTTCGATGAGAGCGGTGTTGAAACAGTCGCTCGAGTTTACCGCCGGCGAATGCGGCTTCGTTGCGATCCGACGGCCCGACGGCGAATGCCTCCATGCCCTGGTGCATGAGGGTGGCGAAAACCACCTGCCACCGAGCCTCGCCGCCATTGCGGTCGATGGCGGCGCCGACACCGCCACGATCCTCGCCGCCCTTTCCTCGGCCTGCCGTCAAGCGGGCTTCGCCGGCGTGCATGGCGCACCGCTATTGAATGCGGCGGGCCGGACGATGGGCCTGATCGTCGTGAAATACCTTCAGCCGCACGAGTTGAGTCAGCGCGAGATCCGCCTCATCGAGACCTGCGCCAGCATGGGAGCGGCCATGCTCGAGCGATCGTTGGCGCGTGACGTGGTCATCGATCAGGAACGGCGCTTCACCGTCGCGCTCGATTCCGCCGTGGTGCCGTTCAACATCGTCAATCCTGTTCTCGATGCCGACGGCCGGCCGGTCGACATGCGCTTCGTCTACATCAATCCCGCCGGCGCTCGATTGATGAATCGCCCGGTCGCCGAGCTGATCGGGCGGACATTCGGGGAGGTCCTGCCGAGCTTTTGGGAGCGCCCTGGTTTGCTCGAACGCTATGCAACGGTGCTTGCAACCCGCGAAGCCATGCGGTTCGAAATACCCTCCTCGGCGAACAATCCGGGGTCTTGGTTCAACGTCATCATTTCACCCGTCAACGGTTCCTTGGCGATTTGGTTCGAGGATATCACCCAACGCAAGCGGCAAGAGAGGGAGCAGGCGGAAGCGGACCTTCGCAAGGATGAATTTCTGGCGACGCTTGCGCACGAACTGCGCAATCCCCTGGCACCCATCCGTCAGGGCGTGCGCATCGCCCGCTCCGCCTCGGCCACCGAAGCGCAGATCCGATGGAGTCATGAAGTGATCGAAAGGCAGGTCAAGCACATGGCGCTCCTGCTCGATGACTTGCTCGACGTGTCGCGAATCAGCCGCGGCACGCTGTTGTTGCGCAGATCGAACGTGGAACTCGCCGGCGTGATGGACGCCGCGCTCGAAGTGGCGCGACCGCACATCGAGGCAAGCAACCACCATCTCGACGTGCATATGCCGCCATCAAAGGTGATCGTGGATCTCGATCCATTGCGGATCGCCCAAGTGGTCGGCAATCTGCTCAGCAATGCGGCGAAGTATACGGATCCTTCCGGCAACATCACCCTGGCAGCCGGAATTCGGGGCGACGAGCTGGTGGTTCACGTTGCCGATACGGGCATCGGGATGACGGAGGAACAGATGCACCAGCTGTTCGAGATGTTCGCCCAGGCGCCCGCCGCCATCGGCCGCTCACAGGGCGGCTTGGGGATCGGACTTGCCCTCGCACGAAATTTGGTCAGGCTGCATGGTGGAGACATCGAGGTGCACAGCGCGGGGATCGGCCACGGCAGCGAATTCGTGGTTCGACTGCCGGGATGTGTCGCCGACGTTCACGATGCAGCGGCGGTCGGCGAAACGGCGTCGAGCTGATCGGCTCGGGCCATACGCAGGCGCTCCGGGGACAGTTCGGCTGCGCAGATGCTGAGCCGGGTCAGATCTTCCGGCAGCGGCCGGTGCTGGAGCAAGGCGGCGCACGCACGCGAGAGGGCAGGGGAGGTCTTGATCCCGAAGCCGCCCTGTCCCGCAAGCCACAGAAAACCGGCAGCGGTCGGGTCATAGCCGACCACCGGCGATCCGTCGTGGGCGTAAGTGCGCAGTCCCGCCCAGGCACGAACGACGCGGGTCACATTGACCGTGGTGAACTGTTCGAACCGCTCGACGCCGAGCGCGACGTCGAGATCCTCCGCTTGCGCGTCCACGGGATCACTGGGTGTCGCATCGGCCGGCGATACCAGGAGCTGTCCCGCGTCCGGCTTGAAATAAAGGGTGCCGCCGACATCATCGATCATCGGCCACGCACGGATGTCCATGCCGCCCGGCGCCGGCAGGTTGAAGGCGGTACGCCGCTTCGGCACCAATCCGAGCGGGGCGATTCCCGCCTTGACGGCGATGGCATCCGCCCACGCTCCCGCTGCGTTGACCAGCACGGGTGCCGAATAGGATCCAACGGGCGTTTCCACATGCCACAGCCCGCCGCGCCGGGTGATGGACTCGACCTCCGCCGCGAGCTGAAGCACGGCGCCTCGGGACCTGGCGGCCCGCAAGTAACCTTGGTGCAGACCGCTGACATCGATTTCCCGGGAGTTCGGTTCCCAGATCGCAGCGGCTACATGGTCGGCACGCAAAATCGGTACGCGGGCCACGACGTCCGCCGCCGGCATCGACGTGATCGAGGGGACGAGGGCGCTCGCCACCTCGAGCTGTTCTTCGAGCAGCCGCAGCTGATCGGAGCGCGCGATGGTGATGAGTCCGCGGGGCGACAGCAAGGGATATGCGCAAAAATCTTCGGGCGGATTCTCGAGGAAATCCCGGCTCGCCATCACGAGCCGCCGGACCAGGCCGTTGCCGTAATTCTCGGTGAAGCTGGCCGCGGAACGGCCGGTGGAGTGAAAGCCGCATTGCGGTTCACGTTCCAGCAACGTGACGGCGGCAAAACGAGATATTTCGAACGCCGCACCCGCGCCTGCGATCCCGCCACCGATTATCACCACGTCTGTCGTCCTGTTCATGGCGAAAAATTTAGCACACCTGGGGGTTACCCCGTTAGACTCACGCTCCGCATGGCAAGCGCAATCCTCCCCCGGCGGAATCGATCGGCCCGCGCGCCCGTTCGGCAACAGCGCGGCAAGCCCAAGGCGTGCAAATCGCGCGAGCGCAAGCGTCGCAAGGCGCAGCGGTCATCCGCGGCTCGGAAAGGCATGAAAGTCCTGTGCGTGACGGTGCTGGCGGCTGCATTGGCACTCGGCCTCAACTGGGTAGTCCAGGTGATGCGCAAGCCCTCCGAGCTGCTCTTTCCAGTCAGCGGCCAGTCGAAAACTCCGGCTGAGACCTGGATGAGCTATGGTGCGATCTTCCGGAAATACTCCACCCACACCCTGCCGCCCGAATTCTTGGCGGCGCTTGCGCAGGCCGAAGCGTCCGGCAACCCGATGGCGCGCACTTATTGGCGCTGGTCCATGGGTGACAAGCCCTTCGACATTTATCGACCCGCATCGAGCTCGGTCGGCCTGTATCAGATGACGGATGGCACTTTCTCCGAGGCGAAACACCTGTGCATCCGCGACCACAAGAGCGCCGCCTGTGGCTGGGAAGGCAGGTATTTTCGCCTTCTACCGGGCGACGCCGTCGAACTCACGGCAGCTTTCCTCGATCAAGGCGTAGCGGCTGCCCTGGCCCGGAATCGAGCGGACGACGCTTCACCGCTGCAAAGGCAGCATGTGGCCGCGACCATGCATCTCTGCGGCAAGGGTGCTGCGGCTTCGTACATACGTCACGGCTTTCGCTTTGCTCAGGATCAGCGCTGCGGTGATCACGACCCGCGCGCCTACCTTGCGCGGGTCGATGCTCTGACCCTGCAATTCAAACAGCTCGCAGCGGCCGAGGACGGGCGCACGGATTTGTGACGGAGCCGGATGATAGTATCTCCTCGAGCTTGCGAACGCGCAGCGAGAGGTTACCGATGAGCAGCAACGACGCCAAAGCGGACCGCAACAAAGCGGCGCTCGATTACCACGAGTTCCCGACCCCTGGGAAGGTGTCGATTGCACCCACCAAACAGCTCAGCAATCAATCCGACCTGGCGCTGGCCTATTCCCCCGGCGTGGCCGCGGCTTGCAATGCCATCGTTGAGGATCCCCTCAACGTGTTCCGGTTCACCGCCCGCGGCAATCTGGTCGGCGTCATCACCAATGGCACCGCGGTCCTGGGTCTGGGTGCGATCGGACCGCTCGCGGCCAAGCCGGTCATGGAAGGCAAGGCGGTGCTCTTCAAGAAATTTGCGGGAATCGATGTCTTCGATATCGAGATCATGGAGCGTGATCCAGAGCGCTTGATCGAGGTGATCGCGGCGTTGGAGCCCACCTTCGGTGCCATCAATCTCGAGGACATCAAAGCGCCGGAGTGTTTCATCGTCGAACGTGAGCTGCGCAAGCGCATGAAAATACCGGTTTTTCACGACGATCAGCATGGGACGGCGATCATCGTGGCGGCGGCCTTTTTGAACGGACTGCAGGTGGTCGGCAAGGATATCGAGCACATCAAACTGGTGGTCAGCGGGGCGGGCGCCGCAGCGCTTGCCTGCGTCGATCTGTTGCTCGATCTCGGCCTCACGCGCACGAACATCTGGTTGAGCGATCTGGCCGGCGTGGTCTACGCCGGACGTCAGGAGCTCATGGATCCGGAGAAGGCCCGCTTTGCGCAGCCCACCGATGCTCGCACTCTCGACGACATCATCGGCGATGCCGACGTTTTTCTCGGACTGTCCGCAGGCGGAGTGCTCAAGCCGGCCATGGTCGGTCGGATGGCCGCCCGACCGCTGATTCTCGCGCTGGCGAATCCGACGCCGGAAATCCTGCCGGAGGAGGTGAAGGCAGTACGCGGTGATGCCGTGATTGCCACGGGACGCAGCGATTACCCGAACCAGGTCAACAATGTACTTTGTTTTCCCTTCATTTTTCGCGGCGCCCTGGATGTGGGTGCGACCACCATCACGCGCACCATGGAAATTGCCACGGTGCTCGCGCTCGCCGAGCTCGCGCGGCAGGAACAGAGCGATATCGTGGCGGCCGCCTACGGGGGAATAGAGGACCTGTCGTTCGGACGCGATTACCTCATTCCAAAGCCTTTCGATCCACGGCTGATCGTGAAGATCGCACCCGCGGTGGCGCGCGCCGCCATGGAGTCGGGGGTCGCCACCCGGCCCATCGCCGACCTCGATGACTATGCGCAGAGACTGCAGCAGTTCGTCTACCACAGCGGGACCTTGATGCAGCCGATTTTCGCCGCCGCGCGGAAATCTTCGCCCGGTCGCAATCGGATCGTGTTTGCCGAAGGGGAGGACGAACGGGTGCTGCGGGCCGTGCAGATAGCCGTCGACGAAAAACTCGCGACTCCCGTCCTGGTCGGTCGTCCGTCCGTCATCGATCGTGGCATCAAGCGCTATGGACTGCGCATTCGTCCGGGTGAACACGTCACCATCGTCAACCCGGAGCACGATGAGAGATACCGGGAATATTGGCAGGCCTACCACCGGCTGACGGCGCGCAGTGGTGTGACGGCTCAATATGCGAGGTTGGAGATGCGCCGGCGGACCACGCTCATCGCCTCCATGCTGCTGCGCAAGGGCGAGGCGGACGGTTTGATCTGCGGCACGATCAGCACCACCGCGCGACATCTTCACTATATCGATCAAGTGATCGGGCGCCGTCCCGGCGTGCACGTCTACGGAGCCATGTCCGGGCTCATTTTGCCCGGCCGCCAGGTATTCATCGTCGACACGCATGTCAATCTCAGTCCGACCGCCGAAGAACTGTGCGAGATCGTCCAACTCGCTGCCGATCAACTCCATGCCTTCGGCCTGGTACCCAAAGTGGCGCTGCTGTCCCACTCCAATTTCGGCAGCAGCAATGCGCCTTCCGCTCTCAAGATGCGTGAGACCTTGCGGTTGCTCCGGGAGCGCCAGCCGGACGTGGAGGTTGATGGCGAGATGCATGGAGATTGCGCGCTGGATGAGGCTCTCCGGAACAGCATCCTGGCGGACTCGACTTTGAAAGGCAGTGCCAATCTGTTGGTCTGCCCCGATATCGACAGCGCCAACATCGCCTATAACCTTCTAAAGTCGGCCGCCGGACAGAATGTGGCGATCGGGCCGATTCTGCTCGGCTGTGCGGCGCCCGTGCATATCATGACGGCGGCTGCGACAGTGAGGCGCATCGTCAACATGACGGCGATCACGGTGGTCGAAGCCAGTCGCGCGACGGCGTGATAAGGCGCATAAGTCCTACGATCTTTCGCCGGGACGGCCTACACGCGGATTCCCGCGATCGGTTCACTATCTTGTCTAAGCCGATGCATTCGCCGCATGCCTCGAGTCGGGTTGTGCCATAACCAGAACGACGGCACGCGGGCGAAGCTCGCATATCCAATTTTCTTCAAGAAAGGATGACATCATGGACAAGACCGCCCCGACTCATCGGGTCCTCAACGCAGTTTGGCTGTTTGCAGCCCTCACCCTGGGCTGCGCGGCCTATGCCGCCAATCCCATAGCGGATGAAAAGATCGCCGTCGCGCAGGCGTCCATCGCCCGTGCCGAGCAGGCCGGCGCACCCCAGGCCGCCCCGGTCGAGCTGGCAAGCGCGCGTGACAAGCTGCTCCGCGCACAGAAGGCCAACGCCGATCACGACCGCAAACCGGCGGTGGATCTGGCCGAACAGGCCGACATCGACGCCCGCGTGGCCGAAGCGACGGCGCAGGAGCAGGTCGCGCAGAAGGCCGTCGCGGAATTCAACGCCAGCATGCAGGCATTGCGGCAGGAATCGATGCGCACTCCCGTGTCGGCTCAATAAGGAATGCAAATGAACATCAAACTATTGACCGGAATCAGCCTTGCCATTGCCATGGCCGGATGTGCGACGACGCCGCTGACCGATCCGGCGCTCGAGAGTGCGCGCACCGCAGTCCGCTCGGCCGAGGCCGATCCCAACGTGGCGAAATATGCGGCGCTCGATCTGCAGGCGGCCCAAAATCAATTGCAAATTGCCGAAACGGCGGCGATCCATCGCGACGCGTCGGGCATCGACCAACCGGCGTATCTGGCACAGCAGAATGCCAAGCTGGCGCAGCTGCACGCCCAAGCGAAGGCTGATGATGCCCTGGTAGCCGCCGGTCAGACCGAGCGTGATCAAATTCAACTGGCAGCGCGTACGCGCGAGGTGGCCGCGGCCGAAATGGCGCGCAAGGAGGCCGAGCAAAAGGCAGCGCAACAGGCAGCGGAACTTCAGGCCCAGATCGCGGCGCTGAAAGCGAAGCCCACGGATCGAGGTCTCGTGCTCACCTTGGGCGATGTGCTGTTCGACACCGGCAAGGCCCAATTGAATCCGGGTGCGGCACGCAATCTCGATCAACTCGTCGCGTTCTTGCACGATCATCCCGAGCGGCATGTGGAAATCGACGGCTACACGGATAACGTCGGATCGGATTCGTACAACCTCGATTTGTCGCAGCGCCGTGCGGATGCAGTGCGCCAGGCACTGGTGTCGCAGGGAATCGATCCATCCCGTATCGTCACCAAGGGTTATGGCAAGGAATTTGCCGTGGCGAGCAATAGTGAGGCCTCCGGGCGTCAACTGAATCGCCGCGTCGAAGTCGTCATCGGCGGCGCGTCAGGCGAGCCCGTGGCCGCTCGGGGCACGTGATGATGATCGGGGATTGAGAGGTCTGGACGAGAGCGGCGGGCCGGGCTCCAGCAGCCCGGCCCGTCGCGGCCCGGGCTACGCGCCCCGGCCTACGCGGCCCGGGCTACGCGCCCCGGCCTACGCGGCCCGGTAGGAATACGGGGTCAATCGCGGTAACCTTGGGAGTCCGGCAGCCAGCGGACTCGCCCCAGTGTTCAGCTTCTTCGAAAAACTCGTAGCGCCGTATCCCGATCGACCGCCACCCCGGTTGCCGCGGGAGTTCTTTGCCTTTGTCTGGACCTGCGCGCGGGGGCTGCGCCGTTATATCGCCGCGATGACCTTTTTCACAGCCGTCATCGGCGTGTTCGAGGCCGTGCTTTTCGGCCTGCTCGGCCGGGTGGTGAACTGGTTGGCGAAAGTACAACCCGCTCATCTGTGGGCCGAGGAACGGGTGGCCCTTCTGTCATTGGCCGCTGTCATTCTTGGCAGTACGGTGCTGATCGCTCTGCAATCGCTGTTGAAACAACAGTCGCTGGCCGGGAATTTCTCCATGCGCCTGCGTTGGGATTTTCATCGCAACATGCTCGCGCAGAGCCTCGCCTTCTACCAGGACGAGTTCGCCGGACGGGTCGCGGCGAAGGTCATGCAGACCGCGCTCGCGGTACGCGACACGTGGATGATTCTCGCGGACATTCTGGTATTCATGGTGATCTACTTCGTCACGATGATCGTCGTGGCGGGAAGTTTCGATCGCTGGCTCCTCGCGCCTTTTTTGGGATGGCTGGGCCTGTACGCTGTCGCCGTATGGTACTTCGTTCCGCGCTTAGGGAGGGTTTCGAAGGCGCAGGCCGACGCCCGTTCGCTGATGACGGGTCGAATCACGGATGCCTACACCAACATCGCCACGGTCAAACTATTTTCTCATTCGCAACGCGAGGCCTTGTACGTGCAGGGCGCAATGGCCGACTTCCTGCAGACGGTGTTTCGGCAGATGCGCATGGTCACCAGCTTCGAGGTGGTCAATCACGCGCTGAGCATGGCGTTGCTGGTGAGCACGGCGGGTGTGGCCCTGTGGCTCTGGATGCGCGGCCAGGTCGGCGTGGGCGCGGTTGCGGCAGCGTCGGCAATGGCGCTGCGGCTCAATGGCATCTCGCACTGGATCATGTGGGAGATGGCATCGCTGTTCGAGCAAATCGGCACCGTCCAGGACGGGATCAACACGTTGGCGCGTACGCCGGCGATCCTCGACCGGCCGGGTGCGGTACGGCTCGAGGGCGTGCATGGCGACATCCGCTTCGAAGCCGTCACTTTCACCTATGGAGGAGCATCGAGCCGCGTCATCGAGTCCCTCGATCTGCACATTCGTGCCGGCGAGAAAATCGGGCTGGTCGGCCGGTCAGGAGCGGGGAAGAGCACCATCGTCAATCTGCTGCTGCGCTTCTACGACATCGACAGGGGGCGCATCCTCATCGACCGGCATGACATCGCGCAGGTCACACAGGACAGCCTGCGCTCGCAGATCGGCATGGTCACGCAGGATACGTCCCTGCTGCATCGGTCGGTGCGCGAAAATATTCTCTACGGCCGCCCCGATGCGAGCGATGCCGAGATGATCGCCGCAGCCAAGCGGGCGGAGGCGCATGATTTCATCATGACCCTGGCCGATGCCGGCGGGCGCTCAGGGTACGACGCGCAGGTGGGTGAGCGAGGCGTGAAATTGAGCGGCGGCCAGCGGCAGCGCATCGCCATCGCGCGAGTGATGTTGAAGGACGCACCAATCCTGTTGCTCGATGAGGCAACCAGTGCGCTCGACAGCGAAGTGGAAGCGGCCATTCAGCAGAGCCTCTATCGCCTGATGGAGGGGAAGACCGTGGTCGCGATCGCCCATCGCCTGTCGACGATCGCCGCCATGGATCGACTGATCGTGCTCGAGAAAGGACGCATCGTCGAGGAGGGCGATCATCGCCGCTTGATTGCCAAGGGTGGTTTGTACGCCCGGCTTTGGGCGCATCAGAGCGGTGGTTTCCTCGGCGAAGAACTGGATGAGTTGGAATTGAACGCCTTGCCAGGCCGCGGTCGGTAGGCAGGCGCGCCGGCCGCGGTCGCTGGTGAGGCTCCCCGGCCGCGATCGTCAGGCAGGCTACCCGGCCGCGCCGCGCCGGCGCTTGGCGAGGACCACCGTTTCAAACAATTCGTAATGTGGCGTCGGCCATCGATCAGCCCCGATGGCATGGTAATAGCGGATCGTGATCGAGGTCTCACCGCCTTCGACTCCGGGGTCGAGATCGAACACCGCAACACCGTACCCGGTCTGCGTATCGCGCCGTGCGGACCAGATCGCGTCCTCGACGGCGTCGGCGCCGGGACGGAAAAATCCTTGTCCGAATGGAGCCCGCCGCGGTCGATTTTGCCGGGTGATGACCTTGGCCTGCGGTACGCCGGTGTCCGGGTTCACACCGAAGTCGACCAGCGGTGAGCTCGATCCGCCGCCGCCGAGAATGAAATGAATCGTGCCGAGGCTGGTGTCGTATCGGCCATCCGTGGGTTCTTCAGTGCGGACCGGACGCGGCTGACAGGTGTCGACCGGCAGACCGGTGATCACATCCCGGCCGGCGTCATGGTTACACCCGCGCACCGGCCAGCTGCGTTCATAGTCATGATCGTGACCGCACAGCACGAGGTCCACACCATAGCGATCGAACAACGGCAGCCACGCCTCCCGGATCCCCTTGTCGGAGCCGTTGCCGTAGTGCGAGGAACTCAACGCGTCTTGATGCATCTGCACGATGATCCAATCGATGCCGTGGTCGCCGGCGGCGCGGGCCAGGCTCTCTTCCAACCAGCGTGTCTGCGCGCCGCCGCTGTAGCCGCGAATGCACAGCGACGTACCCGGTTCGATCGGCGGATTGCCGGTGCGGGCCGCGGGTCGCAAGGGTGCGGGGCCCGGAACGAAAGCTCCGCTATCCTGGTAGATCACATCATCGGCGGACAGCGAGATGAACAGCGCGGAGCCGATTCTGAACTGGTACCACAAACCGGGAAACGACGTGCCGTTCGGCGGCAGTGAAAAACGCGCCAGGTAGGAGTCGTAGCCCTGCGCACCATTGTGAAACTCGATTTCATGATTGCCGGTGCACGGCATCCACGGCCGATGCGCCGCGGAGCGCTGCAGGTTGTTGCCGAAATCGCTCCACACCGCCGGTTGATCCAGCGGATTCAAGTTGGCGTAGCAGAGATCGCCGTTCAGCAGATGAAACAGAGGTTTGAACCCCTCCACCGCGTCGACGGCATGGGCGCTTTGCGGCGAGGAAAGTACCCATGACGGAGTCGGGGTGGACAAGTCGCCGTAGCTGGTGAAGCGGAACGGCGCGCGGCCGCGCGGCGCGGTCTGGAAGCTTGCCGTGAAGGGGCGCTCGTAATGACGATCGTTATCGGCAGTGACCCGATAGTGAACCGTGGATCCGGCGGTGAGCTGCTCGAGCTTTGCGTGGTAGGTGAACACCGTCGCGCCATTCATGCCGTCGGTGTAGGTGCGCAAGCATGCAGGCACCGACTTTTCCAAGCGTTCCGTGTCGCCGAAGGCCACCCGCGGATTCACCGCCGGTCCCGGGCTGACCCAGGATACCCACATCGTGCTGCCCGGGTCCTCGCCCCATGTGAGGTGAATCTGCTCCGGCGTTCCATCCACAGTCAATTCATTTCTCCTTCAAAGGGATGTCAGTATATAAGGGTGCAGGATGAAGCAATGCGATGTGCGGCAGTGGAGTATTGGATGGACGAGGAAGAGATCGTCAGGGGAGCACAGGCCATCGGCTGGGTGCTGCGAATTTTGACTGGGTTCGCGGCAGTGGCGCTGCTGGCCTTCGGTCTCTGGAAGTGGCAGCGTGGGTGACGTTCACGCCAAGGTCAAGGATGGCTACAGCGACATTCCCGCGGGGAAGCTGGCATCGGTGGTGACCTGCCTTGAAATGCGGGCGAAGCCCAACTTGCGCCCGGAAGGCATCGATGGGCGGAACGGCCGGGCGCCGTGGACGCTGGAGCGAGTTTGCACACCGGAAACGGGATGGTATCGAGAACTATTCCAGCGCATCGGTTCCGACTGGCTATGGTTTTCGCGATTGAAGATGCCGCAGCCTGAATTGGCGGCAATTTTGGGCAGTTCCGACGTGGAAATTTACTCGCTCAAGGTGGATGATCGAGATGAAGGGTTGCTCGAGTTGGATTTTCGCGAACGTGAGACTTGCGAACTGGCCTTTTTTGGCATTACCCACAGCGTTCAGGGATCGGGAGCCGGCAGATTTCTTATGAACCGGGCCATCGACCGCGCCTGGCAGCGAGCCATCGCGCGCCTCTGGGTTCATACGTGCACGCTCGATCATCCCGATGCCCTGGGATTTTATCTACGCAGCGGCTTTCGCGCGTGCGAGCGCCGCATCGAGGTTGCCGACGATCCTCGGCTCACCGGCCTCCTACCGAGAAGCGCTGCTCCTCATGTTCCAATCATTGAAGCGGCGCCGCCGGCGCATTAGGATGTCGATTCGATGAGTTTCAATTGCAACCAATGTCCGGGTTATTGCTGCAGTCATTCGCGAATCGAAGTGAATGAGGCCGACATTCATCGCCTGGCGAAGCACTTTGGAATATCCGATCGCGCCGCGCGCAAGCGCTTCACCTATCATTACAAGACCAAGGAGATCGACGAGCAGATACTGCGGCACCACAAGGACACGGTGTACAAGACCATTTGCCGATTCTTCGATCGCGATGAGCGGCGCTGCACGGTGTACGCTGCGCGGCCCAGTGTTTGCCGCAAGTATCCTTACGGAAACCGTTGCGGTTACTACGACTTCCTGAAATTCGAGCGTACGTTCCACGACGATCCCGAGTTCGTGCCGACGATCTGAATCCGCTTCAAGGAGGCCCGGGCGGCGCGGGTCAGCGCGGCGGCATGTCGTCAAACCGGTGCGGGCCGTTTTTCTGCGCAATCGTGAGTTGCGACCGCTGATCGGCAGTGAGAATGGCATAGATGTCGTGGTCGATACGTGTGTGCAGTAATGCCAACTGACCCTCGGCGGTCCCAGCGGTTTGCGCCAGCCGAGCCGCGTCGGCGGCCGCGAAATCGGCGGATTGCCCGAGTGCACGCAATGCGTCGCGAGCCTTGCGAATCGCCTTGGATTGTTCGCGAAGCTGCGGGGCGGCTTCGTGCAAGATGGAAAATACCTTGTCCTGCTGCTCATCGCTCAGCATGAGATGCATCAAATAGGGTGGAGGGCGGCCCTCGTCTTCCGGTTCCATGGGGGGGCGGCCCGGTGGTGGTCCAAATCCCGGTGGCGGCCCGAAGTCCCGCTCGCAGCCACCGTGGGCGCCCGGCGGCGGTAGCCCCGGCCCTTCCGCCAGCACCATCACGGGCGACAGTGCGCCGATCGCCATCGCGACAATCCCGGCTCGGATGGAGGAGAACGATTTGGCCATATTGAGGATCCTCTGAATGAATACGGTGTTGATGAGTCTAGCCGACGGCGTTTGCGGCTCTTTGTCAGGGCGTGTCACACACTGACAAACCGCCGTCAATCCCCGGCATTAGGATCGTCGCTCTCAAGGTCCGATGGAGCCCGGTCATGAATGCTCAAGATATCGTCCAAGCCCCATGGAGCCCGCCCCGAATTGGGGTGGCAATGACACGCCTGTTGATCGTCGATGACGATGTTACCGTCACGGCCGATCTTCGTCACAAGCTTGAAGAGCAAGGATATTGGGTCGACGTCGCGACCACACTGCCCAAGGAGATGACTGCGGGAGGCGCAACGGACTATGCCTTGGTCATCGTGGATGTATCGACGCCGCGCGTCGGCGGCTTCGATGCTTTGCGGCACATGCGCAGGCAGAGCATGCTGCCGGTGATGATCTTGACGGCACGTGGCGATGAGACCGACCGCGTGACCGGCCTCGAGCTTGGCGCCGATGACTACATCACCAAGCCCTGTGGGCCGCGCGAAGTGATTGCACGGATACGCGCCATCCTGCGCCGGACGCTGTCGCATGGGGCGTCGCACCCGGTGGACGGTGTGCTCCGGTCGGGCCGGCTGAGCATGTGGCCGGCGGAGCGCAAGGCGGAATGGGAGGGAGAGCCACTGAAGCTCACCAGCACCGAATTCAGTCTGCTCGAGATCCTGCTCCGGGCGGTCGGTCGGCCCGTGAGCAAGGCGGAACTCTCGCGGCGGGCGCTCGGCCGCCCGCCGGCACGTTACGCGCGGAGCATCGATGTGCATCTGAGCAGCGTGAGACGCAAACTCGGAGTGCTGGCGGACGGCCGACCGCTCATTCAGGCTGTGCACTTACATGGGTACCAGTTGCTCAAGGAGTAGCCTTTGAGGGCGGCGCCGGTCAGGAGGTCAGGCTTTTCAACGTCACCGTGGCCCGGAGGCCGCCGCCCATCCGGTTCGCAATGCTGACATTGCCGCCGTGCTCAGTCACGATGACGCGGACTGCCGCGAGTCCGAGCCCGGTGCCGCCGGTGTGACGATTGCGGGATCCTTCGATTCTGAAGAAAGGCTCGAACACCTGCTGTTGGAGCTTCTCGGGTATGCCGGGCCCGTCGTCGTCGATCTCCAAGACACATCGTTGTTCGGCAAGACGAAGCCGCACGCGGGCGCGCTCACCGTACTTCAGCGCATTTTCAACCAGATTGACGACCATGCTGCGCAAGCCCAGGGGTGATCCTTCGACGATGACCGAGGGGCCGGGCTCGAGCTGTGCTTGGTGGCCCAAATCCGCCTGGTCATTGACGACGCGTTCGACCAGGAGCCGAAAGTCGAGCCGTTCGTGCGAGCCTCCTGTCGACCGATCGCGAAGAAAATCGAGTGCGGCCGAGATCATCAATTTCATCTCATCGATGTCGGCCGTCACCTTCGAGTTCAAGGGTTCCGGCAGATCATCGAGGCGAAAGGCGAGGCGCGTGAGGGGCGTTCTCAAGTCGTGGGCGATCGCGCCGACCATGTGGGTACGCTCCTCGATGAGGCGGTTGATGCGGCCTTGCATCGTGTTGAACGAATCGACGGCGGCAAGTATTTCCGCCGGGCCCTCACGGGGCAGCAGCGGTGCATTGGGATCGCGACCGAGCCGACCTGCGGCATCGGAGAAACGCCGGATCGGCGCGGACAAGGTGCGTGAAAACGCCCAGGACAGCGGCAGCAAGACTGCCAGGCAGAACACCAGAAAGCCGATGAACGGTCGTTGGAATCGATCCGGGAAGCCTTCCACCCAACGTTGGGCGATGCGCCAGCTGTGATCCGGCATCTCACGCGCGATCAGAAAGCCGTCCGCCAGACGTGCACCGCCCGACGAGTCGGGCTGCCTCTGCAGGCCGTCGGGCGGGATGAACACCCACACCTTGCTCACATCGACACCCAGCATTTGTGCAAGCTCGATGCGCAGCGCATCGTCGGCAATCATCCGTGGTTTGGCGGGCGGCGTGGGCGGTGCGAGCGACGCGGTGACGACCATGGCGAACGGCGGCGGGGACGGTGAATCGAAGGGCCGAGGCCCGTCCGGACGGGGCGGTGGGGGGCCGTCCGGCCTGTCCGCCGGCGGCGGACCACCCATGAGATCATCCGCCGGTGCGCGTAGCTGCCTGGCGATTTCGTGCAACGACACGGAGTGATCGGGCTTGGGAATCAAAACCGCCAGCAGCGTGACGAAGCTCAGGCCGATGAAACCCAGCGTCCCGATCATCAGAATGAGCGTGCGGCCGAAGATCGACAGCCGACTCCACCACCAAGTCGGGCTCACAAGCGAACCACCTTGGGCAACAGCATATAGCCCTCGTTGCGGATGGTACGGATGAGTTCGACATTGCCCCGTTCATTGAGCTTGCGCCGCAGACGGCTGATCTGGCTGTCGACGGCGCGATCGTAGACATCCCGGTTGCTGCCATGAGCGAAGTCGAGGAGCTGGTCGCGGGTGAGAACCCGTTGTGGATGCTCGACGAAACTGCGCAGCAGCGCGAACTCCGCATCGGAAAGTTCGATGAAGATGCCGGTGGGGTCGCGCAAGTCCCGGCGCAAGACATCGAGCCGCCAGCCGGCAAAATCAAACACCGTGCCTTGCGCAGCCGGCGGGGAGTCCTCCACCCGGCGGCGCCGGAGCACGGCTCGTACTCGCGCGAGCAATTCGCGCGGATTGCAGGGCTTCGCCAGGTAATCGTCGGCGCCCACTTCCAGGCCGATGATGCGATCCAAATCGCTGCCCAAGGCACTGAGCATGATGACCGGCGGACCGCGCTCGGCCGCCAGCCGGGCTGCCGCGCCAAGGCCATCTTCACCGGGCATCATGGCATCGAGAATGATGAGGTCCGGCCGCTGCGCGTCAATGCAGCGGCGCATGGCGGCAACATCCTCCGCCGATTCCACCCGGTAGCCGTGACCGGCGAGGAAGTCACTGATGAGTTTTCGCAGATCCGGATCGTCGTCAACGACCAGTATCATCGATTGGAGATCCATGGCGAATAGTAGCAGCCGAGGTATGTGCTGTATGTCAAGGCCTGACATGCGTTGACACGCGGCAGCACCTTCCGATGCCCCCAGCACCTTGCGATGCCCCCAGCACCTTGCGACGCCCCCAGCACCTTGCGCTGCGGCTCGATTTGCTCCCGGCTAGGGGTTAAAATCGAGGTTTAACGTAAGGAGCGATTCATGGCAACGGGCTGGGCGGGCGACGGGGCGGTGCAGGATCAGATCGACGCCACGGTCAAAGATGCCATCAGCCGCGTCAAGAGCCAGCTGCCTCAGGGCCCCTCCTTGACTCATTGCGCGGAATGCGGCGCGGAAATTCCGGAGGCGCGCCGTAGCGCCATGGCCGGCGTGCGACTCTGTGTAGCCTGTCAGAGCGAGCATGACACCGAGCTCGCCAAGTTTGCTGGCTATAACCGGCGCGGCAGCAAGGACAGCCAGTTACGCTGAGCGGTCCCGCGGAGGCGTCACTGGCTGGTTGACTTCACGCGCCGCGTCGAGGTCGCTTGCCGCGCAAACCTCACGCACGGCTCGCGAAATACTCCTGCAGCGAGGCGACGCCCAATCGCTTGGCTTCGAACAGGCTCTCCAGATGCTCGCGCGAATTGACCAGACCACGGGCCCGCAGCAGGCCCTCCCCATCCAGCAAGGCAGCGTAAGGCAGGCGGTTGACCTGGTAGTTGAGGCCGAGTGCGGCTGAGACCACGTACGGAAACTCGTGAAGTCCCTGGTCGCCGACGAATTGACGATGTTCGGCCGGCTCCCCATCGCTCGCGAGCACCATGTCGAGCCAACCCCGTTCCTGCTCTCGACTCGATTTCATGACGGGCAACAGCGCCTTGCAGACAGGGCAGCTCGGCGAAACGAACAGGATCAGCGTGCTCCTTCCGTCGGCGCGCGGCGCGCCGATCCGCAGGGGTCTGCCGGTCAGGTCCTCGACGTCGATCGGCTCGACGCGCTGACCCACGGCGGGCCCGCGGTTCATCATCAATGCGCCGGCCGGCGCAATTCGTTCGTGCAGCACACCGAGCTGTCGCGTGAGCGCAAGGACCACGAATACCAGGCACACCACCACCAACCAAAGAACGATGTTCGAGATTGCCAGTGCCGTCATCGCGAACTCCGCAGCGTGCCGTCCAGGGGCGATCGGTCAGGGGCTGGCGCGGGATGACCCAGCAAGCGTTCGGTGCACGAATATAGTGCGCTCAAGGCGGCCAGCCCGAGCACCAGAGTCAGGGCATCGGTGAGTTCCAACGGCCGGGAGGTCCAGGGCAGGAGCGCACCGGTAAGCGGCAGCGCAAGTGCCAGGTTCCGCCACACCATCCACGGGGCAATGCGGGTCCGCCGGTCCGGTCCGCCGCAGCCGCAGGCGATGGCAGTGCGTCCCGCCCGTAAATTCAGCGCAATCGCTATTGAATACCGATCAACAAGGCTAGCCCCACGCCAGCGGCGGCGGTGCGTGCCGGCGGCGTGAGCAGGCCCAGGGCGACGGCGATCTCGAGCACCGGCACCAGCCAATGCAATTTCCATCGCACCAACGCCGGGGATAGTTCGTATGCAGCGAAGATCGAGCGAAATTCGCCCATGTCGCGCAGCTTGTGGCTCGCGGCGACGGCGAAAAGCAGGGCGAAGGAACCGATGATGAGAGCGCCGAACGCCGGATCGAGCGCGACAGCGGGATCGAGGATGAGACGGTACTCAATCGGCGTATACAAGATATTCAATCCTCACATGCTGATGCCTCGATGGGGCGGCATAATCTAGCATGTGCATCGAGGCGGTGCGCGCTTCAGGGTTGTGCAGATAGGTTTGGCGGGAGCGCTCGGCTTCGCCTATGATTGCGGGCTAAATGGCACATCGATAACTCGACGACCCGCGCCGCGGGCCGCGCCGAAGTGCTGGGAGATCGAAGAATGCGCATCGGGCAGTTTGCAGCCGGGGCTTTGGCATCGTTGATTTGCGCCAGCGCCCTTGCGACAGAGCCGCTCTCGTCCGAAGAGCTATCCGTGGAATCCATGCCGCCAAAAGGGAACCACTGGGTATACGTGATCGACGAGGCCTTTTACAACGAAATCGACTCGCGCGTTCGCGTGTTCGACGGTGATACCTACCGCCATCTCGGTCAGATCGACGCAGGCTTCAACCCCGGCGTGATCATCTCGCCTGATGGCAAGACCACGGCGGTGACGACCACCTACTTCTCGCGCGGAGGCCATGGAACGCGCACGGACATCGTCGAATTCACGGACAACTCCTCATTGGCGATTGCCGGTGAAATCGTCCTGCCGACGAAGCGTGCGCAGATGCAGCCGACGTATTTCAATCTGGCCTATGCGCCGAGCGGTCGGTTCGCCTATGTCGCCTATATCACTCCGGCGCTGTCCTTCGGTGTGCTCGATACGGCAAACAAAAAAGTCGTGACCGAGATCGACACCGCGGGCTGTGCGCTGGTGATTCCCACCGGACCCAGCGCGGTATCGTCGCTGTGCGATAGCGGCCGGCTGCTCACCGTGACGCTCGATGGGACAGGCCACGAAGTTTCTCGAGCATTGTCCGACGCTTTTTTCAATGCGGATAGCGACCCGATTTTCGTACAAGGCATTCCTGCGGCGGGCGGCTACACGTTCCTCTCATTCAACGGGCAGGTGTACCCAATCGACTTTTCAGGCGATAAGCCGGTGATCTCTTCGCCGTGGCCATTGGTCAATGCCGCCGAGCGCGGCGTGTGGCGGCCTGGGGGCCAGCAAGTGGGAGCCATCAATCGTCGTCTCGGCCGGTTGTATGTGCCCATGCATCGGGGCGGGGAAGAGACGCACAAGGAGGGCGGTACGGAGATCTGGGTGTTCGATCTCGACAGCCATAAGCGTCTGGAGCGCTGGCCGGTCAGCGCCGAACATTTGAATCCGGTCATCGCCATCCAGGTGACGCAGGACGACAAGCCGCTGCTGTTCACCGGTGGCGAGGATGGCACCGTGGCGGTTTGGGATGCCAAAGCCGGCCACGTCCGCCATACCGAGAAAACTTTAGGCCAGTCACCCTGGTTTTTCCTGACTCCTTGAGGCCCGCCATGAATCCGATCGATCGTCTGTTCGAGAAATCTTCGCGCTCATTGGCGCAGCGCACCGCTCGCCGTGGATTCTTGGGGTTGCTGGGGCAGGTATTGACCGGCTCGGTGCTGATCCCTCTGCTGCCCATCGATCGCGTGAATCGTGCCGAGGCGGCGCCGACGAAATCCGGCGGCGCCATTGGCGCAACCCCCAAGAGCGGCAGCAACGATCCGCAGAATTGTGAGTACTGGAAGTATTGCGCCATCGACGGTTTTCTCTGCTCATGCTGCGGCGGTAGTTCCCACTCCTGCCCGCCGGGGACCACGGCTTCGCCGATCACCTGGATCGGTACCTGCCAGAATCCCGGCGATGGCCGCGATTACATCGTTTCGTACAACGATTGTTGCGGCAAGACCAGCTGCGGCAATTGCGAATGTAATCGCAACGAGCGTGAGAAGCCGCTCTATCGCTTGTCGCGCAACAATGATGTCAACTGGTGCATGGCCAACAGCGATGCGAATTACCATTGTTCCGTGTCCGTGATCTTGGGCGTCTCGGAAAAATGAACCGATGGCGTTGGCCCGCGGTGGGTCTGCTCAGCGCGGCCGCCGCGGTCGGCGCGGTCGGCGCACTGCCTCGCGTCCTGGCGGATGAGCCCGCCCCCTCGGCGTATGCGGCCGGTGCCGCCGTCTTTCAGACCAATTGCGTGGTCTGCCACGGAGCCAAGGGCCAAGGCCAGCCGGGTCTCGCGCCGCCGCTCACCGTGTACCCCTCGCATTACATAACGTCTCCCGAAGGACGCCGGCAATTGGCAATGACCGTCCTTTACGGGATGTACGGCGACATCTCGGTCGAGGGGCAGCACTATAATTTCCGCATGCCGAATTTCGCCCGTCTCGACGATGGCGCCCTTGCCACCGTCCTCAACTACGTGGTTTTCGACATGGCCCACGCGACCCCTGAGGCCAAACCGATTCAGCCCGAGGAGATTGCCGCAGAACGTGCGCAGTCGCTCGGCGGAGATGCGGTTCGTGTACACCGGGCTGCGCTCGTCACCGCCTTGGGCTTGTAAGTGAGCCTGCGGCACGGTTCCCTTCTGCTCCGCGGCTTGTGCGTGTGCGGTTTGATCGGCACGCTGTCGACGGCGTTCGCCGACCCGTCGACGGATTTCATGCTCCACTGCATGGGTTGTCATGGCACGAATGCACAGGGGGTGCCGGGCAAGGTGCCCCCATTGGCGCATACGCTGACGGCATTCATGCGAACACCGGCGGGTCGGAACTATGTCCTGCGCGTGCCCGGCGCAGCGAACTCCATGTTGAGCGATGCGCGTCTGGCCGAGGTGCTCAACTGGATTGCCCAACACTTCGGCGGAGCGGACGAGCTCGCTTCGGTGCGGCCTTTCTCCACCGCAGAAGTCAGTGCGTCGCGCCACTCGCCGCTGGTCTCGGTTCAGGCCTCGCGGCAACAGGTGCTGCAGGAACTCGCTGCGACCGGACCCGCACCTTCAACCGACTATTGATGTACCGTCCCGGCGCCGCTGCTCCCGCGTCGTCGTCCACCTACGAGAATCGCGGCAACGGGATAATTCCG
>Ga0209208_10000680_pt1 | contig 45502 bp, 34 predicted proteins | sample S1TSphfallax_3_FD_187694 | JGI IMG/M metagenome (GOLD analysis project Ga0209208, IMG submission 187694) | Host-associated microbial communities from peat moss isolated from Minnesota, USA - S1T2_Fd - Sphagnum fallax MG (SPAdes) (version 2) | ecosystem: Host-associated > Plants > Peat moss >...
AAAAAAAAAAAAAAAAAAAAAAAAAAAAAAATAAAAAAAAAAAAAAAAAAAAAAACATAGTAAAAAATTTAAAAACCAAATTTTAAAGCTTTTAAATTACGAACATTTATTAATTGAAAAAAAAAACTTAATCTTAAAAAACAATCAAGTATATTTTGTAGAAAACCAAAAGAAAAGATATGTCTTTTACTTTTGTGTGATCTCTCCAAACTAATTTTTTCCACTCTCTTTGAAAAAGATATAGAATGAAATTGTATTTCTTCACATATGTCTAAACCCTAAAATCCCCCGCCCCCCCAAATTTAACCTAGTTTAAGTTAATTACCATAGATTTGTGAAAAACTTGTTACCAAATTTATGTGTCCCAACTTTAAACCTAAACCATAATCCAATAGTACATACTTATGATAATTACATGAAAAGATGTATTGTAATGTCCATTTCATAAATAAATTAGGTAAACAAATTTTAGTAAAATATGCATTAACTAAACCAAAATGGCTGTAATTATGACATTGTTTCCATTATAAATTGTTTGTAATACCTACATATGGGGACTTATTTTCATCATCCATGAACTAGGGCGAACCTTAATAAATTGATAGGTAGGATTGGGGGTTTAGGGGGTGGGAAAAGTGAATAGGTAATTAGTTAGGTATTTGGTTATGTAAAAAACATAAGTAGGTAGGTGAACATAGTGGTAGGTAGGAAGGTGGGTGCATAGGTAGGTAAGTAGGTATTTAAGTAGTTAGTTGGGTTAATAGGCAAGTTAGTAAGTAGAAAGGAAGTTCAAGGAGTAAGGTAGATAGGTTACTATAGTGGGTAGGCATGTAGGTAGGCAAGTTAGTAGGTAGGAAGAAAGTTACACTAGGAAGGTAGCTAGGTAGATAGGCAAGTTAGTACATATGAAACAAATTACCTTATCAAGGTGACTAAGTTTATAGAATATTTATGTCAATAGGGTGGTTGTGCATATAAGGTTGCTAAATAGTAATGTAGCTAAATCAATAGGTAGGTAGTTAGTACAATGATTAGGTTAGTAAGGAAGTTAAGTAAGTAGGGTATGTAATTAATAGGGTAACTAAATTAGTAGGGTAAGTAGTATATGGCTCTTTACCCCTAGATCAAGAATTTATAGCTCTTTGATTTGGAGTCTAGACCTTGGACTTTAATAATCCTATAAAGTAATCAAAGTCGTGTTATTGTTGTTTAGGGCAGCTCATTGCATCTTAATTATTTTCAATGATTAGGAATGTTGGGGGATTTGTAAATTCAATAAGTTCAATACCTAGCATAATTTTATGATGAACTTTTTTGTATTAGAGATTGGGTGACCTAGGGAGGGTGCATGACATACATTTTTGCTTAATAAGTGTTTTAAATGAATGTGGACTTCATATCAAAACCACCTTAGTGGGGCATTAAGGCAATATGAAAGTTAGGTTAGAAATGGCTCCATGAGGTTCAACTCCTTTAGGAATCAAGAGATGTTCGAACCTTGGGGTCTATATGGGCTAAGGTGAAGCTTGAACTTCATTGGCCAAAAGAGACAATTGGGGGTTATTTTTGGAGTTATGGTGCAAGGTACTTTCTCCTTAAAACCTTCAATAGATAATAAAGCATTGTCCTAGATCGCCCTAAAACGGGTGAGCCTGCTAAAATGTTTAATTCAGTTTTCGATAATCTACACATATTTGTAATTTTACATTCTTTTTTGGTACAATTACAAATGGTGATAACCATTGTGTAGTCTCAATTGAAAAAGTAAATTGTGTGTCCAATAATTTGTCAAGATTTTCTTTTGCTTTTGAACATAATTGGGGTTCATTTGATAGGGATGTTGTTTAATGGGTTGTGCATTGGTAATTGACTCAATTTTTTGTTCACAAATTGATATAGGATTTTTTTAAAAATTCTTTTGAATTCCATGCAAATACATTCTTTAACTCCATCAAAAGTTGTTTAACTTGCAATTGAAACTATTCAAGTAGGGCAATGCTTACAAGTGAATGTAAACAAGATATTTTGTACATACTTGCTACCTTATTTTCTACTTGAGAACACCAATTTAAAAAAAAAAAAAAACTTATAACCTTTTTTTAACATTTCAAAACAAATGAAACTTTTAATTTCTTTCATGGGTAGCTTTAACCTCCATATAGGTTCTCAAAGTAATTTGTGTCATATCATTTGGACTTGAAAAAGTACCCCAAAAGTAACCCCAAAAGTAACCCCAAAAATTTCATCATTTTTTAGGGGTTGGGAATGATTTTTAGTTATGAAAACAAATTCCATTAACCAAAAAAATTATATTGGAATGTTCACGACATCAATATTGAATTGCATGAAAAAAAACCAAATATTTGTAAAAACATTTCACCTACTTGAAAGTACTTGAATTTCTTTTTTCAAACTACCACAAATTTTAGGTCCAATTCAAGTACTTGTAAGCAATGTAAAAAAAAATGATTATAATAATTAGCTTTTGTCGAAGTTCATGGAAACAAGAATTTAGAAATAATGTACCCAAAAATAATATTCTTATCCTCATAAAATCATCTACTTGTTAATCCTTTTATATAGAAACCCCAATATTTTGTTGCTTACACTACTTTTTGTGTATACTTTATCATGTTTTCACCCAAGCACTATGCGAGGTTTGTTAAAAGTGCCCAAATTCAATTTGCTTAACTATTCATCAATGGTGAGTGTCCATCTTGTGATTTACTTGTTTTTAATTGTCAGATCCGCCAATTCATCAATGATTAATATTTTCATCAAGTTGCACCATTCTTACATATATTTTGGGTAAAATTTTTAACTTTTTTAGACCCACTTTCCCAACAATCCACAACTCTAGTACGACATGGTATAGGTGTTCTTCATCCCCACTTTGTTAATCCTCCTCCCTAGTCATAATTATCATCCAAATTGTAAGGTTTTTGACAAAGGTATACCATTATTCTTTTTTAATGTGCTTATTGTTATTATTTTGGTATCAACAATGATTGTTAGAGTGTTGTTACCCCAATCATGGTGAGCTTTAGCTTGTTTCACCCATGGCCTTCTTAAAATCATAGAATAAATTTTTGGAACATCTTCCATTTGTAGTAATGTAACTGAAATTTTAAATGTGCACCTTGGTGTTGAATGAGGGTTCTTCAAACTTCACTTCCTCCTCAAATGTTATGAGATAATGTTCATTCTAGAACCACCATCTAATAGTACATCCATGATATCATAGTTTCCAATGGATATTTGTACAACGGGCATAACTTTGTCAAAGTCATTCTTATGATGAATACCTACTTTGCACACATGTGGTACATGTTCCTTTTCCATCTTCAAGAAGAACTTTGCCAATATCTTTTATAAATGGGGGAAAATTTTGATTAGTTGACCCAATTTAACCTCCATTTTCATATTTAAAATTTTATCATCCAACATTCCTTCCAACTTCCTTTAAGGAAAATTTGGGCTAGTGTTAAAGCCAAGTTGTTGTTCGTTAACCTTGGTTCTTTCCACTATACATCACTACATATCATTTTTCTTTACATCTCATGATATGGTAATGCTTGCCAATCTTGTTCAATATTAATTGGTATTTTTTGAATATCCTTTGAAATATTTGGATACAATTATATTAGAGTATCCATCTTTGCTTGTATTTGTTGTGTTTTGTCTACAAGCTCTTGATGTATTACTTTCTCCTAATCCCATTTCATTTGTTTTCCTTTTGCGGGACTTATTTCGGCTACAATATTATCTTCAGGTGGCTTGTTCAATCATTGACTTCTAGTGGTTACAAATGCTAAGATAATGGGTGTACACTATTCCATAATAGCAACATTGACACCAACTTTAGGTTAAGAATTTTCATTTTCATTTTCAAAATATTGCTTCCACAATGGACAATCATTCTTTTGATATCCTTCTTTATGACAATGAAAACACTTCATATCCCCACCTTATTGATTCCTTTCATTTCGGTTATACCCATTTTAGTTAAATCATCCATCTCAATCTTGCTTAAAACTTCAATTGTTTTGCCAACCTTGATTTCTTCCTTGTCGTTTGTCTTGCCATCCTTTACCTCCCCTTCCTTAGTTGTCATAAGATGGACTTATTATTTGATTGTTGATAATTTTGTTCCTATTTACTTTGTTTAGTTGGTACTTCAAGTTGTACCCCGTTGATAGGAATGTCCTTCCTTGCATACTGCCTTCCTAGTTCTTTCAATGGGCAATCATTCATTTCATGCCTTTCCTTTTTACAAAAGTTGCAAATTTTTGCTACTAAAGGTTATTTTTAGTTATTATATCATAAACTATTGTTGACTATTTTAGGCTATTTACCATATGTTATTTTAAAATTATTCTATCATAAGTTGATCTTGTCTATTGTTGGCTATTTTATCATAAGCTATTATTAATTATTTTATTGTAGGTTATTCTTGATTAATTTAGACTATTTGGGTGAAGTCACAATTAAATAAACCAAAAAAAATGTCAAACGATGACTTGAAAAAAATCAAAATTGGAGAAATATTCATGTTTTATCATTTAAAACTATAATAATCATGGCAAGTTGTTTATTTCTCATTCATATGAATGATTAAAAATTCAAACCAAAAATTCATTTGATAAAATTTTAAGTTTATGTTTTGATTTAGGACATTTGAAAGTGAACACATATTGTGTTAAAAGGAATCAATTTATAAAGGATCATCAAAAGGACTCATACAATAAAACAAAATTGATGAGACAAAAATAAGAAGATAAAGACCCATTAGCCTTTTAAAAAAAATCATATCTAAAATTTTTAAAATTCAAAGAATATTCCAAAATTGATATAGAATATAAAAATTTCAAAAGTCCTTTACCACATATAAATGGAGTATAATGTACATGATGTGTGAAAAAACTTGTAATTTATTATATAAGAAAACATAAAAAGTTAAAAAATCAATTTTTGGTTACGATTGAAATTGTTATCATTTTTAAAGACAAAACACCGAATTTATAAATAATTAACACACTTAAAAAATTCCTATTTATTAAAAAATATTTAAAAAAATTCATGTAATTAGATAATTATAAGCATTTATTATAAAAAATTGGAAAAAAAATTGTTCAAAAATTTATTTGTATGAAAATGTTATTTTTGGGCAAAAGGATATTGTAGTCATTTTAAAAAGTAAAATTGATCTCGTTTGCACCCATTTTCTTGTAGGTTATTTTTAGTTGGTTTTTATTATTATAACTTGTTTTACCTTAGGTCATTATATTTTATTTTAGGTTAGTTTAAGTTATTATACCTAGGACAAAATAAATTATATTAACATAAAATAAAATAATCTTGAATAGGCTAAGGTATAATTTGAAATAACATATATTAATTTAAAATAAAATAACCTGAGGTGTAGGTTAGTTAAATAGTTTAGGGTATAAACAAGGGTATAGTAATTTATAATAATAATTTAAGGTATATATTAAAATAATTAAAATAGCCCAAAATAAGATAGGGTATAGGCTGAAGTAATTTAAAATATTTAAAATAACAACATAAAAATAAACATATTTACCATAATAAATTATAATATTGAATTATGTTAACTAATAGTGAAATATAATGTTTACATAATGACACTATAATGAAATAACTTTAATTAACATGAAGTCACTAAGTTGCAGTGAACTTGTTTCATTTTAAAAATCCCATAATGATTTAAACCAATGAACTACACTTCAGTTTTGTACTAGTGAAACAAAGGCAAAAAAATGTCTACTCAAATTGTGACAAGGAACAAAATGTGATAAATACAAGAAAAATGAACACTAAATTTAGAAAGGTTGAACCTTGCTCGTAAGGTGTGAATTCCTTTTTTCCATGGCATAGAAGGATTTGATGATGCCATCAACAAGTTGTATCAATCATAATGACATGATTATTTTGTCATTTAACAAATTAAATTTTTTCCCCAAAACTGGATGGGTAATGTCTTTTGGGGGAACAAGGTGGATGTCAACATCTAAATACACATTGGGTTTTGTCATGAAAACCATCCTTACATGCAATAATGAACTATCCATGGAAACAATATGCATTAAAAATTACAACAATTTAAAAACATTTTGGGGGAAAGTTGGGGAGAAAATGGTTATGTGAGGAGTGGATAGGTTCAAGGAAAGATGGGGCTTAGAAAGAAAGTAGTTTGTCAAGGAAAGGATGGGCCCAAGGATGGATAATGGTTGGGGAGATGGTCCCAAGGAGAAGGTGGGTTTAAGGAAGAGATGGGGCTTAGGTAGAATTAGACAATTCCTTTGGGAAAAGATGGGATTGAAGAGAGGACATTGTGGCTTGAGGAAAAGTTGCCCCTGGGTGAAAGGGTGCATGGGTGAGACCAAGGAAAGGATGCGCTCAAGGAAAACAGATACCTTGCGGAAAAAATTGGATCAAGGAAAGGATTAGCATGGGGAAATGATCTTGCCCTAAGGAGAAGGTGATCTTGATGAGAACATTGTCATTTGTTGGGGATCATTTCATTGTGTGTCTTGACGGAGGTCAAGGGACATGAACATTGTCAAGAATGGCTTGGAAATGAGGAGTGAGATTTGGAAGGGTGGGCATGCATGAAAAAAATGAGCTTTGGGGGAACATGGGTGAAGTTGGGGTTTTGATAGGCAAGCTGGAGGAAGTGGTGGGTTGGGCTTCCCAAGGGAGGTCTGACTAGGTTCGATTAATTAGGGTAGGCTTGATAAAGGGGGGGTGGGGGGTGAGGTTTGCGCTCTAGGTTGAGTCATCAAGGTCCTTAATCCTGAATGTCAAAATGCATTGTAGATGACATCACATTTAATTTGTTGCTCTTATTTAGTGTTTGCTTTGCTTGTTTGGAATGGTTGCACAAGGTTTTATGAACATTATGATGTTGGAAGAGTAAGTAAAAACTTTGAATTTTCTATCAAGAATGTGAAACATTAAATTCTTGTTGTGAACAATTTTTTAAACCAAGTTTTTTTTAAGTCACATATGTTCGCTTAAGGATTTGATTACATAACCTTTTTGAGCTCCAAAGGAAAATGAACAACTAAAAAAATCACAAAATGTGTCCAAATCATAGTGTGCATTTTCAAGAAAATGACCCCTTACTTCCAAGCCATGTATGTTTTTCATTTTCTTGTTCGTTTTGTGCAACTTAAATAACTATGGGTGTGCCAAGAGACCTATAAATAACTTTTTTGAACTCAAAAGGTGAAGCAACAATGATCAAGAATCAAGAAGACAAAATATGTCCAAATCACAATTTTTTGAAAGTTTGAACATATCCATCACATAACACTAACCCCCTTCAATTTGTACCCCATGTCTTCCTCATTTCTTTTCCATTTTGAGCAATCTAAATAGCTATGAGTGCACCAAGCAAAGCTATACATAATACTTTGAACTGCAAAGCAAAGGAGCAACATCCAATTTTTTTGAGATCTTTGATACATCAAATGTTTGGTCATTGGCTTGCGTAACTAGAAAAATAAATAAATAAATAAGGGAGAGGTAGGGATTTTTATGTAAGGAGGGCATGAAGCAGGGAGGGATTTTTATCTCAAATGCTTTGCCCTCTTGTCCATTGCTCTAAAATGTATACCGAACCAAACTTGGAGAGAAATTTAAATACTTTTCTTTTCAACTCCTTGTTGATGAGTTAATGATGGAGGCTCATCATTAAACCAAAATAAAACCAAAGGATTTGGGTGGAGTGTGGCTCCTCCTATGAAGCCCTTAATGGCCTTGGGCCAGTTTTTGGATTGGGTCTACATGAATGTGGCATTTCTCATGTTGGATCTGGGTTGTGGGACTTTGGGGTCGACAAAGGCAAGTCTCATGTCAGGCCTTGTTCCTTGTGGACTCGCCAAGCCAGGTTCTTAGAACCAGACTAACCGGATCTGGGCCCCACCAGAAACCCAGTACTAGCCAACATTGGTCCTCACCCAAGGTAAAGATCCATTAGAATTCTACCTTTAACAGACAGCTGTCATTAAATTTCAAAGGAGAGGAGGCACCTTACAGTCCTGTCAGGAGAGAGAAACCTTACTTAGGGTAAGGTGCCTTCACATACCATTGAAATTTTGTACCAGTTTTTTAAGACTGCCCGGATGTAGTGAAGACTAGAGGCCTGTAAAGTAAAAGACGAATTTAAGAGCTCACTGTAAAATGTATGTAGAAGTAACATATGGTTCGGGAAGTGGGAGGGGAAGAAGAGGTGGGGGGGTGCGGGGGTGGGGTCCAGAATAGCAAAAAGGCGAACTAAAGAACAAGAACAATTTACAGCGCATGGTGGGGGGTGTATCTGTCTGCTAAAAATCCAAAATTCCTGGAACAACGTAGGCATCCTTGCCGTCCACTTCACTTGCTTTTATTGGGTTCTGTGCAAATTAGTTAACATTATTTAGCTTTGATAGTCCAACAATTCAATGGCAATACAACGCTAATTCCTTTTGCCACAATCAGGGAGTGGGGGCGGGTGAGGCCCAGTGGGTCTCTGTACCCTAAATACTTTCAGCTGGGAGAAAAATAAATCATAGGGTTATGGTGTAGAGTCTAGAGTCTAGACCTCGAAAGTCTTCTTCGTAATACAGTGTACAATGTACAAATTGGCCTGATCAATACACTCACAGTCTTGTAAAGTGTTTGCAAGTGTGGTCAGAGACATGGACTCCTCAAATAATTAGGCAAGAAAAGCTGGAGCACACTAGGCTACTTAGCGGCCTCCAGGGAGAACCCCAACAAGCCAGAACTAAGGAAAAACAGATTGGCAAACTGAATTATAATTGCATGCAGGATAGTACTGCAAACCAAGGTGCGCATGTTGCTCAATTTGAGTCAAAACTACAAAACTACATAAATTGTATTGAGATAAAATCTAGTTTAGTCTTGGAAGATCTTTGCCAGCCAAGGGACCCAATAACTACTACAGAACCCCCCTTGCCAATCAAACAAATATCTTTAGAACCTATAGCCTCATTACCAATGGACAGTTTTTGCTCAGGGGATGAATATCGTGGGTCAGAGACTTAGTATACAAAGAAAACTTCAACAATTGTATAACTCACAAAAAACTTGCCTTGAACACAAGGTGGCTGAGGCTTTGTTTCTTTGAAGGGCATCCAAATCCAGGAATCCAGCAAGAGAGCATTGTGAGTTTCAAGGGTAGGTGGACAGAAGAAGCTGTCTTTTGCCTTAGGGTTGGGTGGCTGGTTGCCCCCCAACTCGGCAACATGCAGGAAGGTTTCATTGTTCTTTAGTGTGGGGTTTTGACAAGGGGACGACCTTGGGGTTTGGTTGGTTTTCCCTGTGCCTCGGAGAATCAGTTTTGTTTCCAAGAAAAAAGCCTTAAAAACTCCATCTGAATTGGGGGCGGTTGTGCGATCAACATTGTATAGAGCAACATGTCTCAAGAAGTGAACATGGCAAACAAGAAAAGGAAAAAAGAGCCTTTGCAGCTTCTTCTTCATTTCTCATACTTTAAAATTTTCTCTACTTGGTGTAAGGCCAAGGTCATTGAATGTACCATCTACTTCTATTGAGATGCCCACAATCCTGATGTCATCCCTTCCAATATGGTAACTAGGGTTGTGTTCCACCCAATCACAAGGTATGATTGCCTGGTGTCACCATTACTTTAGGCAATCGTCAGGTGGAACATGTTGCCCTTGTTCTCATCTAAATCTTATATGGTGTGAAGTTGTGACTTGTGACACCCCCAAAAATGAAAGTAAATACAGGACAGCCATGATGTATCAGATTCCAAGTGTGAACAGCCACCAGTTGACTACTCTCCATAAGCTCTCTTGCTGGTTGGCCGATTCAAATTCCTGGCTGCTACATAAAGACATCACTGTCACCCACACCGTATATATGGGCGGTGGTATAAATGTACTTTTGTTGTGAAGCCAAATTTCAGTGAAAACAATTTGCTGGGTTTTCACAGTGGACTTAAGTGAGTCTAATTAATTTCCCATACTTGATGATGTCTGAACATTTAGCAAGTAGCAACCGGTGTTGGTCTGGTATCAACTTATTATGATACCAGCTGGTACTCGTATTGGCACTTCATACAAAATTGACACCAGTCTGGTACTGCTATGGGCCAAGTTTAAAAACATGATACCTGGTACTGGTATTAAACTGGTAGCAGACTTAGGTCATACCAGAATATACCAGACTGGTCTGGTATTTCATACCAATGTTGATACCGGTATTGATACCAGTCTCTGACCCTATATACCAGACCCGCACTAGTAGCAACCCAGCTGGAGCCTTGGAGCCTCCAAGGGGTCCCTGACCCAGGGTCCATTCCTCACCCCTCCACCTCTTGTATTTCCTCAGTTGCTGGAGTTCAACATGTTCTGAAAAATGTTGGGCCTCATGTTGAATCTTTTGCCCCCTACTGGCTAGGAGCTAAACAACTTGACATTGCTAAATAATACTGTAATGAGAAACTTGGAAAATGGGTGGGGACAAGGACAGGAATTTTATAGTTGCCCAATATGTAGGAACCACTTAAAATGGGCAAATGATAAAAATTTGATGGAATGCACAAGTAGCTTCCACTATTTTGACCTAGTCACTTTCCATCTTGATTGGAAGCAAGCTTTTGCTAATATTCCTATTATTGTGGTAGAATGTTGTACTAATATGGTGGCCACTCTTTTTGTGTACAACTAACAAAAGAAACAAAAGAGGAGTTGCCTTGATAGATGAGCTCTCCTAAGGATCCAATGCTTGCCAGCTAGTTCTGGACCCTCGTTTTGTTTGGTAAGGTATAAATAATTATTAGAAGGGTAAATTAAGATCAGGGACAAAAATTATTCCTTTGGAGAAATCTCTATGCTTTTGACTAGAGCAACCTGCACTTGCACACAATCTCCAATGCCACATGCTGCACAGCTCTTGAGCCTTTTGAGTGCCATATCACACTGAGATCATATTGTGCCTGTCCACACCAGTGTTGGGCGGTTCTCACAAACGGTTCTCACGTTTTTTGAGAACCGGCCGGTTTGAGTTCTCTCATGGTGTTATAAGGACCTGATCGGTTCTCTAATATGTAATTTTTTGCACTGGTGAGAACTGGTCAGGTTATCAAAATTTTCTCAAACTCATCTGGTTCTCAGATAGGGCGGTTCTCATATATACAAAACAACCAGTTTTCACATCCGATTTTCACAACCTGATTTTTTTATTAACTAAAATCAGTTTTAGTAATTTAATTATTTGATCCCACCAAAAGTGAACACCATGTGAGAAGAGGAACATCAATACTAAAAGAATAAGAGCAATGGGAAAAGAGTAATAGTAATAAAGAGAAGAGTAATAGCAATAAAGAGAGAAGAGCAATAATGGGAGAAGAGTAATAGCAGTAAGAGAAAAAAAACTAATAGCAAGAGGAGAAGAGTAGCCGCCCTAAGTGAGAAGAAGAAAAAAAAGGAACCAATAAATGATACAGATACTTTGAGAACCGGATCTGAGTTCTATAAGAGAACCTGTCCGACTCCAAAAAATATATGTATGTAGAAATTTGAATCAGTTCTCATTCATGTGAGAATCTGAGGTTGGTTTTCAGTCCAGTTCTCACATGTAAAAGTGTCAAATTGATTCTCATTGTTAGAATTGGGCTGAAAAATCGAATCAAGAACCAGGTCAACATTTGAAAACCGCCCAACACTGGTACACGCCTATCAGCGAATGAGAAAAACCTCTTTTATGCTTGGAGTTTGAAGATGTGCAACTTGCAAAACAATTGTTCGCAAAATGAAGACAACAATGTTACTAATGATATTCAAAAGAAAGAAAATGTGGGTAGGTTTGTTGACTGAACACTGACAGAAAGAAAAGAAATGGGAGTGCTGATGTTGAATGTGTTGCTCTGTTAGTAATTCCCAGATTTTGTATTGGAAGAAAAGTTGGAACATTGATTTACAATTTACAGTAGTTTTCAATCAAGTGTTGTTTTTCTTATCTTGGTTTTCTTGGAGAAACAGCCTGTGAGAAACTTTGTTGGTTTGACACTTGGGACCTCAAGTGCAAAACTGATACATCAGACAGACATGATTTAACTCAATGGTTTGCAGTTTGAAAGTTTGAACTCTACATTAGTTTGCTTGCAAAATATTACAGGGTACCCTTGAGGCTTGGACTCCACTGTTCTAGAAGTGCACCATGGCTCAATTAATCCAATAGGAAGATCCACAAAGAATTTCATGGTTCATAGGCTCCCCCAAAGTTATATAGCCAAACTAGACTGATTGGATGCTCATTACACCTGTGATATTTGTTGCAACCTGTGACAAACTTACTCTTTCCCCAATATACTCACCAATGCACAACACTGACAATGACCTACCTGGAACTCATTTATAATTAACATTAGAGTAGAACTGCCCATCACCAAACATGTATTTATCATCAAACACTTTTCAATATTTAGGTCATTCCTTAACCAAATTAAGCAATTTTTGTGTCATTGGATGCACAAACTGGAAGCTACAAATGTTCTTTCAGTTTCAGAAGGGAAGGAGCAATGCAAAATATGAGTGATAGATTGTTTGCTTCAATTTTTTTTGAAAAAGTAGGCTCCTCTCTAGTTTCAGCCTCATATCTTCCTCACTTTTAGTTCATTTTGAGTGATTTAAAACTTGATGGGTGTGCCAACTAAAGCTTTACAAAACCTCTTTGTATTCCAGAGGCAAAGATGTAACAATCAAAGATTTTAAGTTTGAAATTTTAATCTGTTTTAATTCAACCATCACTAAACACTAAACCCCATTACACCATACACCACATGTCTTCCCCATACCTTTACCAAATTTAGTATTTTTTGTGATGTTGGAAGCACTAGGTGAAGCATTTTCAGCTTCAGAAGCAGAGGAACAAGGTGTGAGGATGCAACCTCCTTTGACTTCTTAACTCTTTGCTCACCAGCCCATTTACTCAGATACTACAGTTGCTAATAGCTCTTCTAAATATCTGAGTTTTGAAACACATCTCACATTACTAACCTGTTTACCAAAGGTGTGCAGCTATTTGAATTTATAATAAACCAGTGGTTCCCATTCTTTGAAAAAATTCAGAATCCAAGAATTACTTTTGTGCTTGTTTCAGAACCTTAAAGGATTGGCAGTTTTCATGAAATAACCAGCAATGAACTAGCAGTTTTATGGTTGGTTGTTTGATTTTTTCAAAAATTTAAGAACTGTGATTATATACAAGGACTGGGTCTTTGATTTTTTGAGAAAAGTGGTCAAGAATTCTTTGAAATGCCCTGATAACTGTAGAGGGTCTATTCTAGTGTTCACCGATTGTTCAGTTTTGACTTGATTATCAATCCAATTATTAATGACCTACCAACAGGTTAGTTCTTTTTTTATAACTGATTAAATGATAACCACCTGCTATTGAATTTTCAAAAATCTAATAACCTACTTTGATAACTCAATTAGCATAGAGGTAGGTTATCAAAATTTAAGCACTAATATCAAAAACTTAGAAAACAAAAAAATGATCATTTTAATTTTCTTAAAACCTTAAAACCAGGTAATAAATGGCAGGATAATAAGAGGTTATCAACCAGTTATTTGATAACTGACACTTATACATAACTAATTATTTTAATAATCTACCTGACAACCCAAGTTTTTAATATTGATATTGATATCCTGTGTGGTCCACAAAACAATTTCCAAAACAAACAACCTATCTGACATTTATTTTTAAAAGCAATAACCAGCCAAGACTGGTCTATTTCGCTTTCTAATAACAACCCAACACTGCTATTTACTTTCAAATTGCTTGTGCAATCTGTTACATCCTTCTTAATCACTGAGAGCCCCTAGGTTTAACCTCACATCTTCAACAATTTGTCACGCTTCTCCAAATTGTCAGATTGCTTTATTGCTTTTCACAGACTTAGAGTACATCTTGTTAAACCCGTGTCAACAACTTGCAAAGGAGCCATGAAGTTGCTAGCCCCAGGCTGCTGTGGTACAGTCTTCATGGTTGGAATGTTTTTCATTTGAGCATTTTTTTTTCCTGGTAGACATCCCTGGAGATTAAGGATGATACTATGACAAAAGAAACATTTGGCAGCATTCTGTAGGAGGCTCTTCATTTTAGAGAGCATGGGCCGTTTGTAACTTAGGGAATATGGCCTAATTTCTTCCTCCAGTTTTTGATGCTACATAAATTTACATGATCTTGACAGTAGTTCAATACCTTGTGATACTTCCCAGCTGCTGTGGTCTAGTAATCAGTTTCCCAATTCCCACTTTCCATACCCTGACATTGGTACTCACACTGCTGCTCTCCATCCAAAAAGAAGAGATTAGGCCTGGGGTCATCAAGTTCCATCCAAAGGTGGGCTAATGTCGTATCTTTGGAGTTTGAAATATTGACTACCATGTTGTGGATGGAAATGTCTGCTGACTAAAAATGTTTTTTCAGGACCTAAAGTGAATGTAAGTGTGCTCTACACAAAGCTTGGTTGCTGGCACTGGTTGGAAAACCTTCCTCAGCCACACCACATCTTTTTCACTGAAGGAACTTAGCAGGGACATTGTTCTGCAAAGTTGTTCTGCAAAGTTCTAACCTTTGTGGTCCCATTTTGGAGGTGGTGGTCATGGAAAAATATATTGATGTAAACTCTTTATAAATGTTTTCAGCATTTTGTTCAAGTACTTGTGGAGGTTGTGAAAACAAAGCACATGTGTTCATTTAAATTCTTTTTGCAATTCAACTTGCCTATTCCAACCTGCATGCAAGTTTTTATAGCCATCCAACTGTAAAGAAAGGGAGCAAAAAACAAAACTACAAAAGAAAGAATGAAAAGCCAATTTCTCGTGAGTCTTCAACAAACTTTGTATCGTTCTCATTTCATTATGCTCAAGCAATTGGTATTTCATTTGCTTAAGCTTTAGGCTATATGAAAAAGTCTAATCATGGTTAAAGGTCAATAGTGAATAAAAAAACACCTTTTGCTTCCATTTATATTGGTAAAGAATTCCTACTTAATTGTATGTGCATATCTATTGTCATGGTAGTCAACATTTGTATGATTGAAAGCATACTAATCGCATGTTCAACAAAAAGAAACCTCTTGTATATGATTGGATGTTGTTTACATCTTGCAAAATACTACCTAGTCTTTTTGGAACAAAGATGGGGTACTTGATAAGGGCTTAAAGGGGGTTCTGTGTGAATGTCTTCCTGTACATGCAAATGTCATGTTGATGGAGATCACATCACTGTCCACTTTTAAGACAAACAAGGGCACATATAAATAGCATGGACGGCTGGCCCTACATATTATTAAGATTACTACTCTTCATGTTTCATTTGAGTTACTAGGTTGTTAGAATAACAGTCTGAATTGTACTTAACCTCAATGAACACAATGATTATAGGGAAACATACTAGATTTGCATCTAGGCTTCACTGGAAAATGTTAAACAGGCAAAGGGTCCTTAATGCTAGGCAGTACAAAAGTACTGCTACTTGCTTTTTGATCCTGTCTGCCATTGGCCCATATTTTTTTCGGCAAAAGTACTGGGTGATGCCCAAACGTTTGTTTACCCATAACATATCATGTCATGGATGCTAGAATGTATATAACATGCTAGATAGCCTATTATTTACTTAACATGATATGCAAACATGCCATGCTAATGTTTGTAACCTGCTAAGTAAGTTATGTTACAGCTCAAAAAAGCAAAGGGCAAGTAGGGAGAAAAACATGTTTAAAAACAGGATTTAAGAACCCTTTGCCTGTTTAACATTTTCCTTTTCCAATGGGTATAAATCTATTCATGAGTAATTTTGGGTATAGCCTGTACATGCAAATACATAATACATTGGATAGGGTGTAGGCTTAAATGATGTGGTTGCAGATGTGTACTCAATGAGAACATTGTTGTTTAGGGTTTCAAAATAGTGTCTTCGTCTACGTTATGCATTGTGATGGCTAAAAGTTGGCAGAAGGTGTTTGTTTTTGCAAATTGGACATTAGAACTTGAAAAGAGCATGTGAGATAATAGTGTTGTCTGTTGTTTGTGTAATTCAAGGCTAATCTTATCTTGGAGGTGAATGGTCGAAAATGAAATGGCATTCATGGAGCTTTTGCTTGGAAGGAAGATGGCAATGCTGTCTTGCTGCAAGGAAATAATGTGTAGGGTAACAGCCGAGGCCACCAGCATTACCGGAAGAAGGGCCCATGCAAGGCACAGCTGAGGCAGGCCCAATCCAGTAATGCATGCAGCCAAGGGTGTTACAAAGCATTAATAAACACAAGTCTTATTTTTTTTAAACTGTGATACCTGGTGGGTACCATCCAGGTATCACTGTAGGAAAATGAAAAAAGTTATGCATACATTTCAAAGAGTAAAACACCCTTAGAGGTGGGTGTTTTCACTTTTCAAAATGCCCATTTGCTGCTTACACTTGAATACACCATTTAAGGTGTCCTTCATTTACACTGGCTGCAAAGGGCAGAGGTTTTTACAGTCAGTTTGAAGTCTGAAGTACAGATGCCCTTTCTGCTTGACAAATAAGTTCATCAAATATCTTATAATTTCCATGTCTGGAATGAGAGTTGCATTTGACATTGTGGGCTGCATAAATGACAATATTGTAGGATTTTTGCAATTATTGGAGGAGATTGGGCTATCTTGGTTTGAGAGAGTAGATTGAATCTGGCTTTAGATGACATTCCTAGCCCCATTCTTGGCACTTGAACGAAACAATGAATGGTCATGGAGGGGGAAATATTGTATGCAAAAAAGATGACAACATACTTGGGACAAAAATTCATGGCAGCCAATGAAATGAGGCAACAAGCATTCAGAAAGCAGTGAGCAAAAAAAAAACGGTTTAAAGCCTTAAACCTTACAACCTGGGTGAATAGTATAATAGTCTATTCCTAAGGTGAGTGTTTGATAACCAACCTTGTGCATAATAGATGGATAGAAACAAGATAACCAGATATTAGTTTGACAATGAAATTGATAACATGCGAATTTAAGAATTTTGATTTGTTTTGGTTATTGATGCCTTGTGTGGTTTTAATTTGATTCAAAAAACAACATCCCCAACAAATTCTTTAAAATGTAATAAATGGCTAACATTGGTTTTGACTGTCTTCGAATATGATCACACTTGGTGTTAACTTTATTGTTAGGCTTTTGTTAAAATTAACCATCAGTCCACACTTAAGATGTTAATGAGCATTAGATTTTACATGACATATGATATGGGATTGATGTTAAGATGATGTTAATAATCATTGTTAATTAATTTGAATTTAAAAAAAATAAAATCAGAGTTAAACATGAGTGTTAACTAATGTCTGAAAAATGACAAATTAACTCAAAGTTTAGCATGCATCTTTGTCTATTCTTTTGTTTTTCTCTCTTTCAAAAAAAATAAAAACAATATTTTTGTAGGTGTGAACTAAATTGCATATTTCAAGAAATAAAAATAAAATCATGTGTGAACATGTTGAAATAATGTTTAGAAAAATAATAATAACTTACAATGTTGAAAATTGTGGCATTGTGATTCATGACACTTTATTGGTGTTATGGTGATATTACTTGCCCTAAGTACCAAGTGTTGCCATACCTTATTAGATGTGAAGCAGGGTAAAATGGGGATATTGTCACAATTCAATGAGACGCACAAACCCATTCACCATTGTTAAATGTGAATAGCATGGTTTGCAGAGTGGCATGATAGGCCTACAGTTAAATGTGTGTCCCAAACAAAAAGAATTGTCATGTCATATACTTTGGATTGGCCCACAGTATCTCAGGACATTGGAACATGGTGCATCTCATAATTCATTGCACCCTCCCCTATCAACTATTCAGCCTTTGTTGTCACCAAGCTCTCTCTCTAGTTGTTGTTGTCAGTTCTAGTGGGTCTCCCCTTTACTTGCTGGACAGTCCAACTAGTTCTGATTTTATACTATGAAAGTGGTGCATTGTTTTGATCTCCGTATCTAGTCCTTATCAGAGCTGTACATTCCAGAATGCTTCAGTTGCAAGTTCCATATCTGCGCCCTTTATGACTATATCTTTGTAATTTGATCTTTCTAGTCCAAACTACAGGAAAAGAAAGGTCATTCTCTTATTTACATAGTAGGTTCCCTTCAAGGAGCACTGCTATCTCTGTACTGTGAATTAAATGTACGTCCAACTTTTAACAATATACAATCACTCACAAATTGCAAAGATCTGCCTATATCATAAAACTCAAAACACTCACGCAATTTCCCCCTACCATTGCACTTCGTGCTTGCTCTAATGCCCCCAAATAAACCTTTTTTAATGGCCAAGCAACCTCCTTTTTATGAAGTAATGGTAGTTCTCTGTGTGTATGTATTTGTATTTGCATGTATGGTATATAGGGAGAGTGAAAGAGTGCGAGACAATATTCTCTTCCAATACTTAATTACTGGGGTTATCTTTACTGGATGTTTTGACCTGCATTTAAATAGAAGTTCCTTTGAGGCATCTTCCCCCACGTATCTCAAAACAAAAAGCTGTCAGGGAAAAAGAGAACAACAGATGCTAGCAGTTAAATATTAAGACATGAAAATGATTAAAGTATTGCAAATAAACCTTGGCACATAGTTGGTATTACAATACTAGCTACACCCTCCACCCTCACCTAAAAGCAAACCAAGAAGGCTGGTCTGGAGTCTGGTCATTCCCATGAAAACTGCATTACTATTGTGCTACTTTGTTAAGTGAAAAAACACTGTTCTAAACTGTTTATTAACCTGTCAAGAAGAAAAGCAGGAGAGTAAACAAAAAAAAACATCCTTCTGACTTTTCTTCCCACCTGAATTTTTCTCAGATGGCCCAAGTAGTGGTAGTAAGTAGTCCCAAGTAGCAGGACAGAAAACACAAAGAGCTACTACCATACTAGCTCCACCTCAACTTTTTTCACATCTAAAAAAACTTCTCTGCACATTATGCTACTGAAATCCAAAAAACTAAGTCTCAAAACCAAAAGTAGTGAATAGGTGTAGTAGTGGCAGCTTGTAGGCTAGTGGAAATAAAAAACAAAGCCACAGAGAAAGAGAGAAGGCTAGCTATAAACTGCCTGACACAGTGCACAGTATTAGTAAGAGTGGAGACTGCAGTGGGCTTCCAATCCTCCACACTATCGTCATCATCATCAGTGCAGGCAAGCAGCAGCAACAACAGTAGTAAAGAAAGAAAGCAAGCAAGCAATAGTAGCGAGGAGAGGAGCAGGTAAACTGCCATTGCCGATCTTCAACTTGTAATTTGTGTAAAGACTAAATCTTGTGTGTGGTCAGACGAGCCTAAAAGCTTCTTCAAGATCTCGAGTCAGGGTCGGCACTATTGCTGCACAAAATAATAGTGGTGGTGCAGGGGCTGCTGCTGCTGGTGAGATAATTTAGTAGTACTTTGTATTTTACTGCTTTGTCTGTGTTTATATGGTGTGGTTGTAAATTGTTTTTATAAAGTTGTCATTTTTTTGTGTGTTTGCTCATGACTATAGTTTTTGTGGTCTGGCTGCTTGCAGCTCGTGTGCATCTATCTAGCTTCCACTCAATTTTTATCTCGCGTTCCTTGCTTGCCTCGTAAATGAATGGCATGCGGGTCGCAGCTTGGTGGAGGTGTTTTGTCTGAGTGAAGCTCCCATTTGTTGCAGAGCTGCAGTCTGCTGTGCTGTGTGTTTGTCATTGTGTTGCAGACGGGAATAGTATTGGTGGCAGTTCGCGTGGTTGTTCTACTATCAGTTATATAATGTTCGAAATATGACTTCTTCTTCTTCTCCCTCGCAGAAGAAGAAACTGTACTAGTGGTATAGTATAGAGTTTGCTTCATTCTTTAGTCTCGTCATCACCTAACTATAATAGCCATATTCTTTGATTGGTTTTAGTGCAAGGTTCTGTTTTATTGTGTTGGGGGAGAGATGTTTTGATCGGGTTGCTGCAAAGTTGTGATGACGTCTACTCCCTTCTTGCATTCGGGCCTCTCTGCCAGTTGCTGGTGTCTTGAAGCTTGAGAATATTCATTCATGAGATTTCTTCTGCTACTTCAGAAGCACTCTTGAGACGCGTGATTCGTGGAATGAACTCGTTTCTTGTGTAAGACTAGAGCTTCGAACTCTATAAATCTTCTGTAACAAGCAGTTAGCTGTCTCCGCGTGACTAATACCAAGCCTTTGCTCTGCTAACACCGCCTCTGCAGGTGGAGGCCTGATTTTGTATGTGCTTGCAGTTTCCAGTTTTATCCCATGTGCTTGTCTCTCTCAGACTCCGTTCTGCTGTGTGAGTAGATTTACATGAAATTCATATCTCTCTGCATCGTAAATTTCACGTCTTGGAAACCTTAGTATTGTTGAAAGCTTCCTTCATTCTGGACATCGTCTTACTTGTGATTTGTTGGAACTTTGCTATAATCTTTCATGTTTACTGTTTCTCGAGCTGTAAATGTGCCTCTGTTTTCAGAGACTCGGAGTGTACATGTATATTTTGGTTTTTCCTCGTGTACACGTTTTGATTCTGATTCGGCTTGCTTCATGAGCTGGGGATTCAGTTCTGCTTTTCTGTCCTCTTCTTAAGGACCTAGGCTGTTCTTAGCTAGCGTGGCCGAGGCTTTCCTCTGCATGAGTTTTGTGGCTGTCTGCGTGTAAGCTTGTACTTCAGTAACTTCTGAGTTAGAATCTCAGCTTTGACAGACCATGCATTGCCACTTGTGACAAAAACCAGGTCAGTGGAGGCCTTAGTCTCCTCGAAATGCTGCTGGTGTTCCTGTCTTCTGCCAGGTTCCTAGAGCTCGAGGGTGGACTCCTCCGGCAATTGGCGTGAGTGACCTGCACCCGGTTGAAATAATTACTGCAGGGCAAGGGGCCGGTTGTGGCGAAACATTTAGAAGAGATGGTAGCAGGCGGAGCTCCTTCGGAAGAGATGGTGGGAAATTATGGCGAGATGGAGGAACAGAACCAGAAGCTGGAAGCTCTGGAAGAACCTCAAGATCCCTCCATCAACGGCCAGCTCAAGAGGCTCTTTTGGCATGGTGGCTCTGTTTATGATGCCTGGTTCAGTGCAGCTTCCAACCAGGTCATGAAACGCCCTTTTCACACCAATCTCTCTCTCTCTCTCTCTCTCTCTCTCCATCCTTGCACGTATTCATGCACTAGGCCAATCAATTCTTTGTTGTGAAAGTTTGATTTGCATGCAGTTGTGGTGGGAATGCCGAGTGGGAAGTCCTTTGGAATCGATATATTCCTTAGCTTTCTGCTCATAACATGAAGGAAGAATGGCTCTTTGAAACGAGACTTCTGTTTTTTTCTTTTGATTCTGAGATCACACTCACATTTACCCTGACGCTCTGAAGTGTTGATCTTCATATTATTCTGTTAGTAATTGTAATAATAAAGGACTCTGAAACTTGTCACATAATTCCAGAGCTTTGGACTGTTATAAGTGTCCAGTGTAGTTTGATTGCATGTGATTGCTGATTTCTGGTACATTTGCAACACAAATTCTCCCAGTCTTTGTCACTGTGGCTTTACAACTGAAGGCAAATGATGGCGCTGAAAAGCATGCTGGCTTTTCCCACATGTTGCTTTGTTTTGTGTTCAATTTATACTTCTCTTTTCTCAGTATGCAGGTGCACCCTTCTCCTATTTCTTTGTTATTTGCCTCCTGGTTAGGTTGCATCTCTTTGAGGGAAGTTGTGCAGAGTTTCCTAGTCCCTTCCACTTGTCTGCCGTTCTCGGAGGTGTTTTCCCACAAGGCATGTTAGATGGAGGAGAGATGTTGGTATATGCAAATGGGTTTTGCAGAATGATGCTCATTGATGATGCAGTTCAGTGTCCAGCAGTAATTTTGACATATGTGGATTAGCTTCTCTTGCTGGTGATTAATTATTTCACAAATTAATATGAGCTTCAGGATAACATAAAGTAGCATAAAGAAAAGTTACACTGACCTTCTGTGCTGACACTATTGAAGCTTGTGTGTGAAGTGCAGGTAGCCCAAGTGTTGCTAGTGCTGCCCTATTCCTTTTCACAGTTGGGATACCCATCTGGAATACTGTTGCAGCTGTTTTATGGTACGATAGGATGCTGGTCCTGTTACATGATCACTTGCCTATATGTTGAATACCGCACCCGCAAGGAAAGGGAAGGTGTGCTGTTCAAGAATCATGTCATCCAGGTCATAATATAACCACTCCCTTGCATGAAAATCAAACTCTGCCATTATTCCTTAGGTCACACTGAGGCAAAATAGTAGTTTTCTTTGGTTTGAAGGTTTTCTCTGTTCATTTGCAATGTATCTCTATCGCTGCAAGGTGCTCATGACATGGACTGTGCAGAGGCATTGAAGGTAGAGATGAAATAGATAATGAAGAGTGAACTGACCTGCAGGAAGCATTAGTTAGATTCTTGTAACTGTGAGTTTGCAAATGCTTATTGGGGATTTGGGTCCACCAATCTCCAGGAATATTACACTTATTCTTCCTGGTTTTGCTATTGAACTATTACAGTGGTTTGAGGTCCTGGATGGGCTGCTTGGCCCTTACTGGAAAGCTGCAGGTCTCTTCTTCAATTGCACATTCCTCCTCTTTGGTGGTGTCATTCAGCTCATTGCATGTGCCAGGTGAGGCTAATTATGCACATGCATGGATAAAGCCCATTGTGGTGAATGCTGTTTCAGCATTAGAGAATTTTGTGGAGCAATATCTGTGTAGGGAAGACACTGTATCTACAGGCAATAACATGCCATAACTCACTGCACCTGTTTCACTTGATGGTGGGATTGCAGCAATATCTATCTACTGAATGATCACCTGGACAAGAGGGAATGGACCTACATATTTGGAGCATGTTGCATGGTGACAGTGCTGATACCTTCCTTCCGTAACTACAGACTTTGGTCTTTCTTCGGTCTTATCATGATTTCTTACACAGCTTGGTACATGACTATTGCTTCCCTTGTCCATGGGCAGGTACAGTCAATAATCCTACACCCAAAGTATATTTGCTTGAATCTGAAAGGGCCATTTGTCTCCCTGTTGTTGTATAGTTTGCATGTGTGAACCTTGCTGCTCAACAATTGAAAGCAGAGTGAAACATTGCATGATGTTTATACCTTGTTCTTGTGTTGTTTTAGGTCCCAAATGTGGTACATAGTGCACCCACTGCAAAAGTACCATACTTTACAGGAGCCACTAATATTCTCTACACATTCGGAGGTCATGCTGTCACTGTGTAAGTCGCTCTTTCTTCAAGCTTCCTTGCTTCTTTGACCCTGCATAAAATTTTGCTGCTTATTGGATTGACAAATGACAATATGCATGTGCATAATGTCAATAGCTATATGTCCAGTCTCCCATGTAACAAACTTGCCTTTACTTTTGCCTCAGTTGACAACCTGAATCTGAAAGAGCTTGGTTAGCCTTAATCTGACAGATTGGCTAGTAAGATCACAAGGTCTGGTGAGTTCAAGTTTGTTGTGGTCACATATCACTCTAGATTATCATCATATGGAGTGTGTAGTTGTATGTTGACCCTGAGTGAGTGGTGTTGTGATCTTTGGTACTGTGATTGCAGAGAGATTATGCATGCAATGTGGAAACCTGTGAAGTTCAAATATGTGTACGTGTTTGCCACCCTGTATGTATTCACATTGACCATCCCTTCTGCCATAGCTGTCTACTGGGCATTTGGAGATCTCCTTTTGAAGAATACAAATGCCCTATCCTTGCTGCCCCGGAGTGGTGCTCGTGATCTTGCTGTTGTTCTCATGCTAATTCATCAGGTACTTGATATGGTCCCTATTCCAACCCAATCTCAGTAGACCTACAGTAGGTGGGTGTGAAGGCACTTACAAATGATTTCCACCTTCAGCCTAATAGAAATGCTAATATAGGCTTGCGTTTTTATGGCAGTTCATAACAGTGGGATTTGCTGTCACACCTCTATACTTTGTGTGGGAGAAACTTATTGGCATCCATACTTCAAAAAACATGTTACTCCGAGCAGTCTGCCGTATGCCTGTGATTCTGCCTGTCTGGTTCCTTGCCATTGCATTCCCGTTCTTTGGACCCATCAATTCAACAGTTGGAGCCTTGCTTGTTACATTCACAGTGTATATCATTCCTTGCACTGCTCACATGAGTGTTTTCTACACAGCCAAGGCACGACAGGTAAGCACTTCAAACCCTTAGAACATTCCCTTTCAAAATCTGCCATTTGCTCTTGTTGGCCAACAAGAGTGATATTGGCTCCAAATATGATTGAAATAAGCCATAAATTTTGTGACATGGAAGCTGACAACTAATGTTGTATTCCTGCTGCAGAATGCAGTTGTGAGACCCCCTTCCTTCATGCCAAGTTGGACAGCAGTGTATATTATCAACATATTCATTGTCATTTGGATAGTGGTAATTGGCATTGGATGGGGTGGCTGGGCAAGTGTCACAACTTTCAAGGATCAAGTCAAAACTTTTGGTGTATTTGCACCATGTTATCAGTGCCCACCAAAAGCAGAAGCTCCTACCCCAGCCAACCTAAACACCACGACCCACCAGTGAAGACTCTTGAAGGCTCCATTTTGCAGTCTTGCATGAGCTTCTCAGGGTCTCCCCTCTGCAACGTTCTGTTATAGACATATGCGTAAATTCAAAGCCATGTGCACTTCAAACTAGCATGAAACAAAACAAGACTGTTTGGGGACAAACCTGACAGTGTCTCTCCTCCCCACTTCAGCAGCTCTCAAGCATCTGATGGGCACTTCTAGACTGCTGCAAAGGGACTAATGCAGCTTCAGACTAAGCTCCTAGGTCTCCACACTCCAGCTAATTGGTTGACCTAGTGATGGACAATATAGCAGATGTTACTATGTTGATAAATGTAGCAGTCCACTCACTGCATTTGAAGTTGAAAGCTTATGATGAGTCTTTTGATGAATACATTCACTAGGTAGTCTGCTATCATGTGTATTGGATGTTGATGTGTACAGACATAGGCAATAGCCACCAAAAGTTTTGTATCCTGACACAGTAAACCATTAAAGCTTGTACTCTTTGGTTTATAATCCTAAGACAAGGAAAATTTTACCAATCTGCCAGCAGATATATTGTCTCCATGCATGCCAAATCAATAAAATGTCTAGTGATAGTGAAAACCAGGAGACTACAATTTGTTTCTAACTACTGTGATCATTCCCACCTGCCCATCAAATTTGCAGAGTGTGAAGACCCTGACATGAAGGATGAACAATCAAAATTTCATTCCTTAATTTATGATCTATACTTCTCAGACATACATTATGCCTGTTCAAGTAGCAAACAAAAATATAGTACTTTAAACCTCAGCAGTCAAATTGTTGCCATTCCAAGTTCACTAGATAAGAGCAGACCTTGTGTGCTATCAACAAAAAGCACCTAATCCAGAGATTGATGAGCAGGCTAACTGCAATAATTTTACATGAGAAAATTGCAACTGCATACTGATGAAGCATTTGGCATCCTGTGCTAAGATAGCTTTCCTACTAGTGCCCACAATCAACACAGTGGCATTGTGATGAGTGCCACAATGTTTGATTCTTGAAAATGAAACTTGGGGAGTACCAGGATATTTGCTAGGAGACCAAATTCAGTTGCTAGTTTCTTATTGTGGTCAGATCATTTGAAATCCCATTTTTCTTCCTCCTCGTTGTGCAGGATAAATTTTGTATCTGGGTCATACCCAAGATCGTTGATTCACACAGACAATCCCTTTTAAACCCTGCACAGATTTGAATATTTGGGGCATGGTGTTGGTCATCTGTTACTAATCTGTGTTTCTCACTATTAACCTAAATCCAGGTGTATAATTGCATAGCCTTTCCAGCCTCTGTGTTTGAGCATTTGCACTGCAGCAGCATAGACTTTTTAACATAGCCTCTGCAATACCTCCTGGGTCCAATTCAACTACGCATTTTTACAATGTTTTACAAAGCATTGCAATGCATCAGATTACAATGGATTCTGCAAGCACAGCAAGGCTCCACACATCAGAATCTTGTGCATAGAGCATTAACTCAATCAGAGCTTCTGCCTCATGCAGACAGCCAGCATGGGAGAGAAGATGAACAGGGCACACACAGTGCTCCAATGTTGCCAAATTACTATGAAATGAACCTATGAATTCAAAATAAAACCCTTAATCCACAAAGCCTGCACAGCTCCAGGCTGAACCTAGCTATATATCTCTGCATCTTCTTGACTCCTCTGTTAAAATCTTCCAATGCCTTCCTTAGCATGCCTGTGCATGGCATACCCTCCAAGTATGGGATTCCATGACACCATATCTAGTGATGGCATCTTCAACATTTCTATGCTCCCACATGAGCCTACTCAATTTAGATCTGCCCAAAAGGGTTTCCAGCATCCATGTCAATGATGCTACTACCCACAAAAATACCAGATTCCACAACCAGATTGAATAATCTGCTCAAGCACAAATATGCCTGGCTTCTTCAATTCCACATAGTAGCACATGCCTTCTGACCTTGCCCATAGTTTACATCTGCTGGAATCATGGCAGTCCAAGAGACCACATTCGATCAGTGCATCTAGTAACACACTTTCCACATCCTTACAGCCCCATGTTCAGCATACATGTTAATGAGGCTATTACTCACAAAAGAACTGGACTTCAACACTTTGAGCAATCTCTTCATTCATACTCCTGCCCTCTTCAAGTGCTGCTATGCTAGGACATGCATCCAGAACCCGTAAACATGAGACAGTTAGATGCGCACCCTTCTTGTTGCATTTCTCAATCTCCTCCTGTCATTCCACATGTTTCACACATCCCATAATCATGATTCTCCAGGAAGCCACATTGCATGTGGCCCTCCAGTTAAACTCTCTCTTTGCATGCTCTGTGATCCCACATTTTGGATATATGTGTATGAGGCTGCTACCACAAAACATCAGACTCATGACCACTTTGAATCCCAGGCATCTGAGAAGAACCCCTGATGAAGTTTCTGAACAATTCCTTCCTGGCCAGTGATGAACAGCAGGAACTGTTGAATAACATATTCTCTCTTCATACCATGCATCATCCCCACGATGCTCCTCATATTAGAAGTTCTGCTCACTTTCTTGCATAACCACAACCACATCTTAGACACACATTGAGCTGTTTGCCACCCATCTACTTCATTTTTGTTAGCAAGAGATGGTGCCTGGGTTCAAGTTGAAATGCATTACTTCCATTGGCATTGGTTAGGGTTCACTTCCACACAAGTTTTGAAATCTGCTCACACAAGAATGCACCTGCTTCATTTTTCTGGGCGACCTCCTCCATCTAAAGAGGCTACAAGCCCTGTGTAAGACTCAAATAAGCTCTTGGTCTGAGCCCTTGCCTAATCATGGTATTTTTTCAGAGTAAACTGAGTGAAGATACTAGTAACAGCTGCGATTACTAACATGAGCTTCAAAATCTTGTCCCCACTTGAACAAACCCACTGCGACAGCATGCCCTGAAACAAATACAGAAGCAAAGGAATAAACCTCCAGAATGCATCCACATTTATGAGATTGCAGGAGTGAAAGCCAATGAATAATTTCCAGCATGCGTTCCCATGGATGACAAATAGTGGTGAGGCATCTACACACTTGGAGGAGACCCTCCAGTGCTGCAACCTCCAGTCCTTTCTTCCAGGCACCTCCAGCACTACAGACAACTCTTGTATTGGTAGGGTTTCTATGGCTGAATTGTACATTTTATTGCATTGAAGAAATATGTCAGTCCAAGTTCACAAGGTAAGGGAAGATATTTTAAGGCCAACTTGGGGTCAGAGTTATCACACTTATGTTTCTTCTTCCTTTGTATTGGATTCCAATAGAGGATCATATTCAATATTTGGTATGGTCTAAGGCAGCAAAGTAGGCTATTGTCCCTCCCTGTGGACACCTGTGGACACCTGTGGAGTCATAAAGTTGCAGAGCTGTTGGATGCATGTACAGAATGCACATATTAGAACTAAGAACATAAGCAGCATGTAATACAGATATATAGATGTTCCACCTATAGCAGAGAATGGTCTACTGCTGTAAAGCTTGGCAATTAGAGCATGTGCACAGACTTCAAGAAAATGTAGTTAACCAGACCACAGTTGACACATGAAATCCCTCCCACCTCAAGTCATGATACAGACCAAATGTCAGATAACTACAAGAAGGCTGCAACCCACAATTTTTTTGAGATGACAAATTGCTAACAGATACTGACCAGGACCAAATTTTCTGTACACCACAATATCAGACATGCTTTGAAAGGTTGGCCTGGCCTTCACATGCTGTGAGAATATCACCAACCACAGTGGTGCCCTTCTTTGAGCTGATGAGATGATTTGCTTCAACTGGAACAAAGTAAGGATCCAGACCAGCTACAATTGAATCTGGATCAGTTCACCCACCTCTCCATACTCTGCCAATGTCATCATCCTTGGAGGAAATACAGAGCCAAAGGCCATCCAAATTGGCACACAATGTTCAATAAATTCAATCCTCATCCTCCTTTCAAACACAGAGACCCCATCGAAATAGTGTGCAGTCAAAGAATGTGCAATCTCCTGAGAACTGACACTCTGGCTTGCAGGCATCTCATAGAATTGATGTCTCAAACTGGTCAACATACATATCTATCCCTTCAAAATCTCCAAACAAGCACCACTGGGTGTAAATTCAATCCAGGCACGTAAGCATATGTGGTGTGCTCCACAGCTCTACGCAAGTGATGGTGGGTGTGATTAGGCGTACCTCTTTGCTGCTAAATCCAGCTTCAAAGTTGATTGGAGTTCGTCATTTCTGTCATGTCAGCCTAAAAATGAAGGCTGTGAACTTTCATCATTCAAGACTCCAAATTTCAGGCTTTCGTTCACAACAAAACAAACAAGCAGACGACACAAAAGACGAATACTCAGAACCTTTTAAAACGAACATTTATGAAGAACCAAGCCTAGTAAACACCACCAAGGGGAACTTTCTGTTGCACATCTCTGAAGAAGATTCAAAACAAATGAGTAGTCAGAACAACTGCGAACACAATGAAACAAAAGCCTTAGAAGAAAGGTAGTGGGGTGAGAGAGGCTCGAACTCTCGACCTCAGGATTTCTCGGAGCTATGAGACCTACGCGCTAGCCAACTGCGCCACCACCCCGCGCCATGGAAGAATTTGTGAAATTTAATATATTTCTATTCAAAATTTCACAATCAAACATGAATCCTACATAAATAACTCAATTGAATTTGAGTCACTTCGTGTATTCAGATATAAATGACTGAAATTATTTTGTGTCCTAATGTAATGGTATCTGGTACTTACACCAGAATGGATTTTTAAAGGATTTAGAAGGCAAATATTGGGTAGATAGAAAGAGGTAATATTGGGTATTTTCCAGTTTCACTAATATTTCATATCTAATTAGACTGATCATCGCATATTTTGAAATGCTTAGATTTTATATGGTAGATAAAGCAATAGTCATCTTAGTTGATCAGTACCAGTGTTCTTGTTTCCAATATTTTGTTTGAGTAAAATATAACTAACATGATTAGATATCAATTGCATATCATTCAAGTAATACAATCCACACTTATAGTTAAACTAACAAATATGCCCTTAACACCACTAACAATAAGTTCCTAACTTATTACTAAAGTCAAATTACTAACTTGTTATTAACATTAGGAAGCTACCTCAACAACCATCAATGCCCATTAGGGATTCTAAATACCAATTTACCTCAAAAACAAACCTATGTTCAAACCTCATATTGTGTTAACTACATATGGATTAAGTTCTTTGGTGTAATGACCATTGTCTTCAACCATCACACCTTCAACACTTGCTCCTTTAGCCATCATGCCTTCAGCACTTTGTTCCTTCAGCCGTGGTGATCTCTTATATGTTTTGTGCAAATAGTGTAGAGCTTGGACTTTGTTGCAATGAAAAATTATGTTGCACTGAAGTAGATAGAAGTTGTCAAAGAACAATGTGATGGTGCTTAGTGCAATATAATGCACAAACACAAAATGCAAAGATGCACAAAGCAATAGTGCATGTGAATGATGCACAATGCACAATGTAACAGTGCATGCACACTTCATTGGGTGTGTACAATGAGACAATCAATAGGGAACATTGCTGCTTGAATGACAATTTTTACAAATACCATCAAGTTGCCATTGATTTATCTTATTAGATTTGGGTCTCCTTACTTAACATTGTATTTTTGTGGACTGCCAATATTTGTCTTCGCATTTTTTTGTATTCTTATAATTTAGGTTAACATTTCCATGACACATCAGATTCTTAGTCATCTCGGTTGTTATGCTCAAATCCAGGTCTAGACTCACATAAGTTAACATAATTTTAACGCCTACTTACCACCTGGTACTATAGGTACCTTGGCAAAATAGATGATTTCCTGAAGAAAATAAATGTTATAAGATGTAGATGATAGAACAATAGGCTATTCTTCCATCAAAAACTAGATGCCCAGATATTTACCTACCTATTCGACAGGCCTAGACATAATCTAGTATTATTCCGGTACAAAGCTTATCCAAACAGGGCCCCGCCAGTCCATTCCACCCTTCCTTCCCCAAGGTCACCGACCCCTGCTTTACGACCCCCAGTGTGGTTTCGCGCCAGTTCTAACGCCGGGTTTTATGGAACGCGGTCTCCTACAATCCCTCGGTCCCACTGCCCGTGATGAAGATGATAGTGGCCACAGAAGGTCGTCGTGCTTCAGCCTCAGCTGCTCTCACCTCCCGTTTCCATTTCACGATTCTGCATTACGGATTTGATTTGCTGTTTAGTGTCAGTATCTGGGAGAATTTGGGAGGGAATTGTGCGCGAAAATTAAGTTGAAGAAAATTTGGAGCACTCTGTTGAATAGAAGACTTTCAGATAAGGTTCATTTCTCTGTCGTTGCAAGGTAATTTTGCACGCGTTTTGCGTTTTGAATTGTGGGGAGGGTTTTGAGAGAGTCAATCTAAGAGATAATAGTATTTCTGCGGCTCAAGTTTTTCTGGCGATGGGTTTTCTGCTTTGAAGACTTGTGGCTGCCAACAATTTCCAGCCGGGAGAGGTGGCTGTGAAGAAGCTCTGGGCTAAGAGAAGAGACGAAGAAGAAAAAGAAGTGGAAGAGATGGGAACTACCCCAATCCTGGTGCCGACTAGCTCCTGCTGTGGGTCCAGCAGGGGCACCTCGTCATCGTCCAGAGGGCTATTGCAGAAGACTGGTTTATACTCATTGCAATTGCCGAGACATAGACGTGCAGGATACCGACAGTTTCTGATCCCAATGGTCCCGAGAAGGCATGGTAGGGCAGCGGTAGTATCCGACTGCTTGCTGCCAACTACATGCGACATCGAGATCGACAAGCTGTCAGCAGAGACGCCAGCTCTTCTGGCGGTCTGCTGGGATCTCGATTGGCAAAAGTGCTCTAGGCAATTGCGAGAAGAAGCTCTTAGGTCTTTGCAGTCGGGAGGAGAGAGATACATGAGGTTAAAGAGGTTGGAAAGCCTAATGCGAGGATGGTTGCACGACAGTATGTTGGAGACGGTGTTGCAACCCTCCCGGTCGGGTGCTCCCGGAACTGTCCTTGATGAGCGCTGCCTGCTCCATAGTGCGGAATATCTGCGCTTGCATGCCCGTTTGCAGGTTTAGAAGCTTACCTTCCTCATCAAGCAGAGGGTGTTTTCCAGAGGCTTTGGATATGCAATATCTTACTCTTGAATGGTAGTCTCTTGATCATATTACAGTGTCAGATGATCGCTAAGCATGAAAATGCGTTTGTAGGCAGCAGAAGAGCTAACGGAATCGGTGGACCACACCTTCGATTGGGAGGCAGCAGCTGCCGAGCTGCACCATAGCGTGGATCATCCGCAGTCTCAGCAGGGTCTTTGGCAGTCCTGGGTCGCTCGTGAAGACATGGCGCAGGCAGCCAACCGTGTGAACAAGGAAGCGTTTGACACTCAAAATCCGGTGAGTTCCTCTTTGCAGAAATTTTGGAATGCCCATAAGGGTTGATCACCCTATCTACTCAATCATGCAAACATAGTATTTTGCCCAAAGTTTTACAACACATCACTAATCACCCTTCCAAAATATTAGGCTGCACACTGGTGAGTAACCCTGGACGCACAGGTACTCTTTAATGTAAGTGCAAAACTTGGTTTTTAACTTGCTATTTTGTTCTGCATGTGGGTCTAAGCAAATATAAATTCACCCTGTGAATGGCCAGGGGAGTTCCTCAAACATTAAGGAGAATGTGAGCCAGAAGCCTGAAGAAGAAGCAGAAGGATCTGTGCAGAGCAGGGCTGTTTTAAAGAAAGGCGAGATGCAAAGTATGTTGCAGACAACAGGAGCTGCAGTGGCAGGGTTGCTGGGAGGCAGGGTTATGGATGCAGTAGCAGCAGATGGACCCATATCCCTGAAGCTCATGCCAGAGTCAATTGAAGCAGCAACAAGAGTTCCAGGATGGCTTGGACCCTCTGTACTTGCATTCCCTGTTGTTTCATATTTTCTCTTCAATATCTATCGAGAGAAGGTCAGCATTTGCTTGTCCAAACTTCAATGCCCACTTAACTGTTTTGGTTACTGTACAATACCAACACATCTGCCCTCACTTTGAGTGTCTATTGTTAAGGCTCTAAATCCTAGTCAGCTCTTTTTGTCAGATGTTGATGTCAGATCTAGGCATTTTGCTGTTTCTTCAGTCTCTAATGTCATAAAATAGTGGGCATCCAGTTCAGGAGTTCATGTTCTACAGTAACCAGAATCTAACAGCAAGAAATGATGTGCAGGTGAATCCATATGCAAAGGTAACAGACTGGATGTTCGGTGTAGTTGCCGTTGTCATCATTGCCAACATTGTGATGATTGCAACCTTGGGGGTATGTGCTTAACCATACTTGTGAAGCCCCCCATTACTATTTGTTACATTAATTAGACTACTGTATGATGTCAATTGACTCAACTGTAAACTTAAATACTGATGTTATGAGCTTAGTACTCAAAAGGACTCCACATTTACTTGTGTGTCTGAAAATCTAATCAGCAAAAACCTTCATGCAGATTGTACTCTGACATGCACTTGAGACTGTTAGCGTTCATGGTAATTTAGACTGTTTGTTGCACAATTGTCATGAGCAGCTCACTTTGTACAGATGCCATTGTATATTTCATAATTTCTTGTCATGTGGATCATCTGTGGCAGGTGCGACTGTATTGACAGCTGAAAACTCTGCAGAGTTTGTGTTCCAACTTACATTATATCTGTTCATGGAGCACAGTTGTAGCTTTTTTTCATCATCTGGAAGACTCTGGGAAAGTTATCAAGGGATCCTATTTCTTCTCTTGAACAGCCACCTCAGTCATGTACTGGTTAGAGAGTGCTTGGTTTTCAAGACCACTACAGCAGGCAAACACAACGTGAGGAAATGTATAGTGCATGACCCCAGGTCAATTGCCACAAAAGTGTTGATTTCAATGTTCCAGCTTTATGTGATCATGCTCTTCTGTAAGGAAGAGACATGAAAGTCAACTGCTTCTGAACTGCACTAGTTTACCCCAGCAAGGTAAAATAGGTTTCAGTGAGTGAGCTTATTCAGGCAAAGCACTATTGACTGTATGTGCCACATGCGATGTAATTATTCTAGCATTATCCGCAGCAGCAGATTCTTCTAACCTTCAGGAGGACACACACAGAGTTTTGGTTGATTTGCATGTCTTGTTCTTTTCAGTGCATGATGGAAAGATTTGAAAACCAAGCAGTTAATCTTCATGCCAAATAACACACAAATCATGTCGATACCCATAAGATCCACATTTGGCATGCAGCCAGAAGGAGACGAAGGGCAGCTGAGTCTACCCTAAAATATTTTTGTTGGTATTCTACTGTTGGAGTACAAGAAGTTGAGATATATTGTGTTCACAAAATGGGGCACAATAGCTGGCTTGGGTAGTCTTTGTATACAGCTGATTGTGGACTACTTGGATCACTATCTTTTCCTTAATTCATGCACCACTTCTACAGCACTAGCATGATAGTAAAGCTTGAACCACAAATGTCCTGGCTTCAGCAATGAGCTCTTGCCCTTTACCATGCTTGAGAAAAAGTTGAGGAGACAATACCACTCATGAGTATTTAGAAATCTCCATACTCCAGTCATCACCAGCATTAGTCTCTGATGAAATTCTGCCTTCAAATTATTGCCAGCAATATTTAAAACTGTCCTCACCATCTAGGCACTAACTCTCTCAGCAATGAAGATGCCTTAGAAGGAAAGGCCGGAACCTCTTGGTCTCTTAAGCTGTACCCATTACTGTGGCAGAGGCAGAGGGATTCCATCCATCCTAGTTTAATCTTGGTACATTCAGGAAAATTGGAGGCAGATGTGTTGGTCCCACCTGTCACCCCACCCCTTGAAAGGATAGCAGTGCCCTTTGATTTCAGACCTGATGAAATCCCAATCTGGTGGGATGTTGAGCACCTTATCCACAAGACTATCTGAGGATGCAACTCATTATCTTCACATCCTGCTACTCCTGGCCCCTTCTCATACCCTATGAAGTACACATTTCCCAAAATGTATTCCAGTAGTGCGAGGACCACATAGTGTAAACATTGCATTTCCAAAGGTAGCCCACAATTTGATATCCTAGTTGCATTTATCAAAAGTGTAAAAGGACTTTGCTTGGGCATGGATTCACTCCCACACTGAGTGGTTGAAAGTGTAACCCACATTCCCAACTTTCTCCGCAACCAATTGCTTGAATGTCTCTCCTCTTGATTTTACGTCTAATGGTGTAATGTTTGCAGCAATGCAATAAGGGCACTTGTCACCTTTTATTTTGGTGAGGAACTGAATTGTTCGATAAGTGTTTGGGAGGACATAGCGATCTCCTTCAATGAACATGATGTGGCCATTGAAGCCCTTTGTCTCTGCCAATCCATTTCACATTGTGTTCATCATCCACCACCAATGATGCTTGAGTGATACATGTTGAAAATTCAAGCTCAAATAGTTATGTTTCATTAGTTATTGGAGTAGAAAAGTAATTAAGTTACTTTCACAAAGTTGAATTACTTTATTTATTTATATTAGTTTGGTTATTTATGGTTTGGTCTTATAGTTAAATATCTTGGTGTTCATGGTTTGGTGTTTTTTTTTTATTACACAAGTTTGTGTATTTCATGTGACAAGAACTTTGAAAAGTTCTTAATGTTATGTTTCGTGTTGTGAACATCATGTTTTAATTTTGTATCAATAAAGTTTTATGTTTGCACTTGAATAGATCTCCTATTTGTTAACAATATGATATGATCCTTTCCATATTAATCTGGATTTCCATCGCAGCCCCTCTTGACAGCATCATCCTTACCCTTGCAATCCCTAGGTGTAGCTCTGGAAATAGGTGTGGTGACCATGGTGCATAGATTTGTTTAACCCAGCAGACAGATTCTATGCTTAGCAACAGAATCAGAACAGCAATTGGTCCCTTGGAAACAACTACTGTGCCTGAACAGAAAATTCAGGAACATTAGAGAGAGATTATGCAGAATTCCAATAGCCTTACATGAAATCATAGTCCAAAATTGATTCTCAAATGGTGAGAAATGTGCCAACCTCTGTGTCTTGTCCTGGTAGCCTGAATCTGTGAATTCTGAGTCATTAAGTCCTTTAAGAATGCAATCCAAGCATTTTGGAAATGGAGCAGGAGCAAGAACCTGGCAGAATTGTATGCCCTGCACAAATGGAGTTTATCTCCTCAAAGAACCCATCGTGGCTGACAATCAGCAGGGTCTCTTCAATACCCTCCACTCCTGATAGCCCTACAACTACCACCCGCAGATACTCTGGACGGTTGTGTACATACAGCACTAATTTTACGTGGTCATCTTTTAGCCTCGGATACAGGCTCTGGTTCTGCGGAGGCAGCATGTTCTGCTCCATGAGATTCTTGGATAGATCGTTCTGCATGGGCTATCCAATCCGCGTGTTTTTCAGCTTCTCCAAATCAACAGATCCGCTGCTTCTGTTTCTAGCAGGCGGTGATACCTCGAGAGCAGGCTCTCCAGGGTTCTTACGGTCGGCCCTGCGATAGCTATTGGATTCATCGACTCTAGGAATACTCGCGTCCTGTCCAACCCAGAGCAAGAACTCGTTTGTCGACAACAATGGTTCTAGGAGAAACACCACCACCAACGAGAAGCCACAAGTGACGGCCGCTGCAGGTAGCCATCCCATACTTTTTCTGCAACTTCATGTATCCTCCATACTCTCTCCTCCGCCTTTCCAGCCTCTGGTCTGTCAGAGTCTATCCGCAACCACGGCGGGTTTTCACACTAGCTTCCCATCTTCGCCAGCAATGTGCAATGCTTGTTCCGATGCAAAGATGGCTCATCTCTTTCCCGCATATGGTGGCGATCGCCAAAAAATTTCAATTCGTTCCCTTCCTCGGCCTTTATGCTCTCTGTTCGCTCTTTGCCGATGTACAAATACGTAGAATTTCACCCTAGCTTTGCATATTTGTCAGTACAATGTATGGCGGTTCCGATGCAGGGATTATGGTTCACCTCTCTTGCGCTTGATGATGCGCGATCCACACCTACTCCCTCGACCGCCGCTCCATTCAAAGCGAGTTTCTGACTCTTTCCAAAACACATCTGTCTCCTCTCTCCATTTACTCCCTATTGCATACCGCAACCCTCCTGACTGGGCAAAGCAGGAATTCCCTTTCTACAAACCCCACAATAATGATCAAAACCGTCATCACGCAACCTGTTCTTCTCGATGCACCCTTTCTTCTGTATCCTTCAACGCTCCCCGTCAGAATCAATCATGTGTGTATACAAAAGCATACCAAGTGTTCACGTGAGCAGCAACTTGAGAGCGAACTGCAAATCTTATGATTATCACCCACCCAACCAAAAATTCCAGCAATAAAAATGATTCACATAGAGGTGCGAGCTATTCCAAAGAGAATTTTACTTGGATTTAAAGAGAGAAAGCTGATTGAAAGCAGCTACAGATTTCCACGTCTAATCCAGCTCGCTCAGCACTGAAATTTGAAGCACAAAATGCAAATTCGTCAAAGAGTCATACCCAACAGAGTTTTGAACATCAACAACCCTGCTGCAATCTTAAGCGGGGTTTTTTGGTTCTCTCCAAATAGGATGAATAAATAAGGCATGAATTGATAAATCGTTTTGGTAATGAAATAATGCCAAGAGAATATGGCTTCTTCATGTATGGCACAAAACACCTACCAATCTATCAGAGGACTTTCCAAGTTTCCATGGTCTGCATGAGGAGGAGATTCATGATTTGCCAGCATCCATGCACACTACAGAGGAAGAGAGAAGATGATTTATGACGAGTTCAGAGTTTGAGTGATCTGCTAGGATACTGTTGCAAATGCGATGAATGTTTGCATTGACAAGGGCAAGTTGCAGAGACTAAGAGACACTAATCAAGACCACAGGTGTGTCCATTGCCTGATGAGAAATTAGTCAATTGTACTTTTGCACATTCCAACTGCAACTCAACAAGCTTTGAGCCTGCAGAAGGGTTGTGGAAGTTTCCATAATCCTGGATTTGTAGTCTTGCTTGTGCTTGACAGGATAGCAGTTGCCATCCATGTACATATCAAGAAAGATAGCAAGCATGTACTCTTCACTACAATGAGTGCCATGGTTTCCAGTCCAAGCAAGGTGCCTGATGCTTACACATGCTTACAAGGTGATTCCACGTAGGGTAAGGCCTGCGGGGGCAGGCTTTACAATTTGAGAAACACCAAGATCCTATCCATCACTTGATTGCAAATGTCGATATAAATCCCTACTGAATCACCACGCATCAATGTCCATGGCATTGCACGTGGAAAGCTGAATAAACTTGGTCAGAGACTGATTCACAAGATCCCTGCTTTCAAATTCAGAACTTTGATATCAAGAGGATTACAAGCTGAATCCAAGTTCCAACACACCTGAAAAAACCAATGGATGCCCCCCTCTACTGACTGTAAAGGTTCCACTCCTAAGATGACAAAGATCCAAACAGAACTTCAAAAAATGCCAGCAATGTGCTTTGCCCATTCACATCCCTGAAATAATACTAAGCTAAAACTCAATTCAAAGGTATTTTGGACAAAAGATTACCTGAAAGTGTTGTTGTTGTTTCAGCTGGAGAGCAAAAACTTCCTTCTCTATCTAGTCCCACTGCAACCTTGAATCTGTCCATCATACATATAGGTATATATATAATTTGAATATATTGAAGCTATATATGGAATATATTTGGTAAATTTTAATCTTCTTATGTTCTTCTGATTTTTATTTCTATACTTTAACATATTGTCATTAAAATTATTAAAATTTATAACAATAATAAAAATTTAGAAAATAAATAATTAGATGTATAAAAATGATCAAAACTCCATATCTATACCATAATCATTTCTACAATGGATTGAAAACATAATTCAAAACCACCTAGAATTGAAAAAAAAAATCAAATACAAGTACCAAGAATAATCATTTTTTCCCCCATCAAAATACTAGCTATAATATGATCTCTAAAAAAACTACAACATCTAATTATTCAAAATTAGAATTCCTCCAAAGATATTTCCCTATTTCCCACCACAATCCAATTCAAATTGCCATCTTTTCTATCCTAATCAATTTAGCCCCTTTCTACCCTATAATAATGACTTAATTTTGCCCTTAACATTACCCCCCTTGTACTTTGGATTATGTTTTCAAAATCTTGTGAATTGGCAAGTATAGAACTCCAATGTGAAAGAACAACCACAAAATTATTTAAAGTGTAATAAATGGGCAGGTTGTGCTTTTTAAATAACAATTATATGAATAGACTCTTGTATTATACTATAACATTGTGAGCTATTGGTTGTGCCACATCTATTACAAGTAACTCCTTAGTCTAAGGCTAAGCATGTGGAATTTGTTGATGTAATTGTTAATGTGCTTCCTTAATGGTCCTTTGTATGACCATTATCACCATCTTCTAGAAAATTACATCTTATTGAAATGTAGTTTAAATTATCATGTATTCATTAAAATTTGTACTTATCGGTTATTGTGGTTTCAATTGTTCTTTAGCTAATGTGGACACTTTTGTAAATTGAATTGCTAATTACATGTCATCTTGATAAGCAAAGACATCCTCCAATCCACTTCCACCCTTCATCTCCTTAGGAGCCTCAAACTACACTTTCGGTGGTTATGCATTAGGACCTACTTAATATTGTTCCTTATTTAACTTTGTAAAATTGTCTTACGGGGGTTAAAAATATTACTTCAAGTTGTTGATATTGTGTGTCCCCCAGCTCCTATTAGAACAACAACACAATGTATCTATATCTGAGAATTTCAAACAATAACATTAAGGTTTCCATCACACCTTTCTAATCAACTCACATAAACCATGTAGTGAAGTGCAATTTCAAACACATTTTCATTCAAGAAATTTCTTTTCATAGCTTCATGTTGTAATGTTGAATAAAAATAACTATGATCGACAAAAATTGTTTTGGCTTTTAATGTCACCCCTAAATATATGTTGAAAGACCAAAATTGGTGTATCTATCACAAAAAGATATTAAGCATTTTCTTGAAAATAATAACTAGAATTTCTTCAATGATTCAAAACAAATTCTTTCAAGGCATTCTTCCAATTCCTACCTATGAAACTTTTGATTCATATGAAAATAAGGTTTTTTGTCTATGAAATAAGTAGTGTTTCACTTCTATAAACTTTCATTTTTCTAGTAAGAAAACACATAAGTGTTTTTATTTATTCATATCAACAAACATTTATTATCCATTAATATTGGAGGGTTTTAGATATTTGATTATGTAAATATAGATTAATCCATTCTCAATATTATTTTAAAACAAACTTACCATAACTATGGTCTCATTAGTGGTTATGAAATTTAATTACGAAATAATAAAAATTCTAGATATTCTTCTAAGCATCTTCAATATTTTCCAAGAAAATTCAAATCTATTTATTTATATTATAGGGAAAAAATAATCTCACAACTCTTGAACAAATAAAATTTATCACAGTTTGAAAGTTGTCTTTCCATCACTAGACATAAAAATTAATTTCAAAAGAAACTTACTCATGTTAATATTTTTTAATAACTTTTCGATGTTGTGTTTTTTTGTTTTTTGGGAATTTCTTGACATTATGTTGTTTTAATATCTATTTTCTTTTGGAAAAGATTCAATCCCATTGACTTTTTCATATAAATTTCTGTGAATAATATATTTGTAAATTGAATGTAATATTTTTGTCCTTTATGATAATGAATGTATTTATTGACATTGGATTGGTATACTTGATTTTATTTTGTTAGTAAAAAAAAGTAAGTGAAAATATTTCTTTAGTTCTACAATGAAGAAGGTTCAGTTGAGAATATTACAACTATCTATGGAAGCAATTTTTAATCCATAAATATTTTCTATGCAAAGTTCACCCCTATATTTATTGTTTTTTGGTGAGTTTTTGTTAGGAGATCGCTACCCAATAAATGGAAGCAATTTAACAAGGTAGTGATTAGTTAATGAATGACATGGATGCAACAAGCCATTTGAATAGTTGGATAGGATTAAAAATGTTGATCATTTGATTTTGAATTACTTTTGGAGGGAAAAGAACTTAATATGTAGTTTTGGAATTTGATGGAGTTTGGGAGATTGTTTTTGTTTTACACACATAATTAGACTTAGAGAGTTACTAGAGTTAGAACAAAGGCATAGTATGAAGTTCAAAGTTTTGTTCATATAGGAAACCACAAATTTTTCATGTTTTCATTTTTTATTTCTACTTTTAAGACTACACATTTTTTATATGTTCAATTTTGAGTAAAAAGAGTACTATGAAAATGATAAGGAAATAGTGATCGTACTTTACATTATTATGTTTTAAAAAAAATATCTAATTATAATTTTGACCATAGATTTTGTTTTTCAATTATGAATTAGAACTTGAGGATAATGAATAGTAGCTATAATGAGAAAATTGTGTAAAAACAATCTACCATAATTATTTTGAACAATTAAAGTCACAAATTGTAAGTGTTGAAATAAATGATTGAATTTGAGTTTGTATTGTTTGAAGTAGCTAGAGAATAATTCTAAGATAGAATCTACACTTACTAGATCTAAGATGCAATCATTTTGACAAATTTATGGACTTGGGAGTTAACATACATAAGAATAATGGGAATGCAAACAAAAACTAGGAAATTATCTCAATAAATTGGAATGTTGATGTTTGGCTTTAATATGGATAAACTTTAAACCCACCCTTGCATCATTTGAAAGCGAGTGTATTTGTCAATGCCATGATTTATTTTCCTTCTTCATAAATATGTCATTTGCCACTTGTCCTTTCTTTTTCGCTTCCAATTTTGGTATTTTTCTTCTCTATGTGATTATATGTAAAGAGATAGGTATGTTGACTATCACCATTGTTAAGGGGGTAGGATGATCACATAATTTTGTATGAACAAACATTTACAATAGGGACTAATTAGCGAACTTTGTTAGTTTGAATTTCGAATTCTTGTTGGTTTTGAATCATGGTGAAGAAACTTGGGACTACCCAAAGGGGGGTTTTGGAAAAGAAAGGGATTCTTAGACACAATTTTGGGGAAGAGTAAGAGGAGTTGTAGGTACTTGTAGTAGAAAACCCCCCCTTTTTTTATATATACCACAAATTTTAATTGTTGTTTTGATTTTTTTTCAACAAAACATGGGATTCTGTTGTAATTTTGATTCATGATTTTTAAAATACAGATAAGCACATACTTTTGTAGGTGAATTCTATGTTTATATCGTCGTGTGATTTTTTTGTAGTATTAAAATATGATGAAATGATTTGTAATTTTTTTTATGGATTTTTTTTACAATGTATTCTGAAGTGTAAATTTTGGTTATATGAAATAACCATGAATTTGGCATTTTAATGAATGGTAATGTTAAATGTGTTGATAAACAAGGCATAAAGAATGAATGTATGCATGTGAAATGAAAATATGTTGTTACAATATTGTGGAATAATTCTCTAGGATTAAATTTCACTTTTACCATTTGGTGACCATCTTGGGGGGATTTTTTTCTGTTTTTTTTACAATAATGAAAGGGTTTTTTACAATTTATGTTGTTATACTGTAAATGAAAATGTTTAAACAAATAATGTTGTTTTTTCAATTTAGAATTTAAAGGGGTATCTTAGAAAGTACATGAGGTCTAAGTAGTTGACGCTGTAAGGACTATAAAATGATCTATAAATTTTGAAGACAAAGAATTATGAAACAAGATGAATCGAATTGTGACCTGAAGTTTATAACAACAATTGGATTTGGAGGTAAATTGGCAAGTTATTGAAAAACAAATAGAATACAATCTTGAAAATGGAGAGGAGTATGCAAGGCTTACAAAAACCCCATATTGAAATCTAATGTTGGATAGACAAGTTTTGATAACAAAGGAAGAACCTAGATGGCACAAGTCGTTTCTACCACAAGAGGTGGTACAACACGAAGTATGGACTTAGGGGTTTTTAGAGAAGGCATAGTTACAAAAGATGATCTCCATGGAAAGAGATGGAGTCGACTATTCACCCAAATGAGTGGGTGTTGTATACTTCTCAACTACAATCTGTGGTTCAAAGTTGAAGAGGTCAAAACACAATAAAGACTTCTATAATATTTGATCAACCGCATGAAATTTCAAGTCCAAAGTTGGTGACTAACCAAGGAAAGGATGTTATAGGAGGTATATAACCCATGTTTGTGTATCAATCTGCATCTCTCAATTATTATGAACCAATGGAAGATTGGGAGGTGGAAGAAAACACGAATATTGATGTGGTTGAAGAGATTGAGGATAATCACCTACGATCGTCTAAATATGTAAAAGCACAGGTGAATGTGTTGGATGAAGTACCATGTTATACTCACATCAAGGGAACCCATAGTTGGATCAAACAAAGTACACAACCAAAACATGTGATCATGAATATGTGGATTCGGAGATGGTTAGATTATTTTCAAGGGTTTATGCAATTTATGGGGAAAAATGACATGTAATCATGGATTGTCCTTTTGTGCCTTTTCACATCAGAGCAAGTATTATTAACCATGTGGAGTTATAGAATGTGACAAGAAAATTAATGGATCAACACAAGAACAAGTACCAAAAATTCTTGCAATTTAGAACAAATTGAGAGGCATGGAGTTGTGTGAACCATACCAACACAACCATGTGAAGTAATTTCAATTTTTAATAGTTGCATCAAGGATATTGGGGTGTGGTAATGTTATTAAAGGTTTTAACAACTTCATGTTAGAATAAGAAACGATGAATGCACATGGTTGCATGGGGGGTTTTGTTTTTTGAAATTCAATATTAAATGAATGAGGTGTAAGGTTAATTATTTTTTTCAACAAAAGATGGTGATCATAATTTTAAAACCTCAATTACATGATTAAAGGTGAGAAATGTCTAGACGGTTGGGGTTAGAAGTAGACACCAAAATTCATAATGTTCGGAAAACATTGGTCTTGTTATGGTTTTTAGTGGGTAATCATGTAAGCGAGGATGTTTGAGATTCATGAAACAGTTGAGGGGTGTTAATGAAGGGTCCAATGGAAATAGAATAATCTTCAAACCATGAAAACGTAAAATTAATTGGAAACAACATAACAATTAAAATAAATATTGTGACAAGGTGACAATGGCAACATGGATTTCATGATGAATAAAAATTTTATTCAGGTTATGGATAAATTCAATGGGGAGTTGCAATTACATGTTGAGTCTTAGGCTATGCCACAATGATAGTTCATAATTGTTGGAAATTCAAGATGCATCAAATGGTGCGAATTAAATAGTTCGCCTTACTTTTAGGAGGCAGCTGATGAATTGGACCACACAACCAACAATAATGTTGAACACTAGAAATTGAAGATCATGCAAGATGAAAGTGTTTTCAGTTTCATAAAAAATAATTGTAGACAATTTCAAGTTCATCACTAGAAGTAGAATCAACTTGTAACAAAATCACTAAGGTAGGAGAGTTCAAATAAATATAATAATACGAAGTTCGAAGGGGTTCAACTTCCAAACAAGGGTGTACTTTTCGCGATTCATGATCTTCATCACTTAGATGTTACGTTGAAGTCAAATCTAGGGATGATTCTTGAGGTGATTCTTCATTCACTTGTGCGACTTGAGGTTGTAAAATGTGGTCATGTGCAACCCTATGAATTCAATGAAAGGAAAAAAAAATTAATTCGATGATGAATGTGTGAAAAATTTGGTACATCGATATGTGTGGTTGTAATTTATAGGTCAAGGAAAAGGAAAAAATGGCATAAAGTAGCGGTTTAAAACCATGATAAAATAAACCTTAAGATCAATGGAAAAAAAAGGTTTAAATAAAAATTTGTTGGGGGGGGAAAGTGAGAAGAGATGAAAAGCTTTTTTTCCTTTTCCTTCCAAAGGCCACCAAGCTTGGAACCTTCCATGGGCCACTAAGCTTGGAACCTTCCAAGGGCCACCAAGCTTGGAACCTTTCAAGGGCCACCAAACATTGGAACCTTCCAAGGGCCACCAAGCTTGGAACCTTCCAAGGGCCACCAAGCTTGGAACCTGCAATGGTGGACATGGCCTTCTTTGCGCGCCGTTGGTACTCCTTGATGACTTTGGGGTCTGAATTGGATGGTGGAGCCTCCTCTAACCCGTCCACAATCTCCCAAAGGTCCATGGAGGCCAACACCATCTCCATCTTGAACTTCCAGAGGTTGAAGTTCTCCCCATTGAACTTGTCAATGACTCTAACGCTCTCTCCCTCAAAGGATGTCGTTTTGCACTCAAATTCGACCTCTCTACCCACTTATGTGTTCAACAGATGCTAATTAGTGCCTAATGAACACTCTTACATGCAATTTGCCTCAATGCACTTTCATAAACACACTCCAGCCCCTAGATGGCTCAATTGTGCACTAATGCACCTCCAATCACAAATTCAGCCCTGAATGGCTCCCACTTGCATCAATGCCCCCTTACACACTCAGAATGCACTCAACCAACTCAAATGAAGTGCTCTCCTTACACACTCAAAATGCACTCAACCAACTCAAATCAAGTGCTCTCCTTACACACTCAGAATGCACTCAACCAACTCAAATCAAGTGCTCTCCTTACACACTCAGAATGCACTCAACCCACTCAAATCAAGGTCTCTCCTTACACACTCAGAATGCACTCAACCAACTCAAATGAAGACTTACAATGCTGGAATGTGGACACATGCACATCCAATGCTTCGAAATACCTCCAAAGAGCACCAATCC
>Ga0209208_10000681_pt1 | contig 45499 bp, 31 predicted proteins | sample S1TSphfallax_3_FD_187694 | JGI IMG/M metagenome (GOLD analysis project Ga0209208, IMG submission 187694) | Host-associated microbial communities from peat moss isolated from Minnesota, USA - S1T2_Fd - Sphagnum fallax MG (SPAdes) (version 2) | ecosystem: Host-associated > Plants > Peat moss >...
ATGTCTATTCACTGTCAAATGTTCATTAACTAATCATTTGTATGGTTATTACCTTTGTTTGGCTACTAATTATAGGATGAAAATTTTGGATGAAATTTTGGACCCTAAACCTAAACCCTAAACCCTTTACATGGATGAAAAATGAAAAAAAATGACAAAATGGAAAAATAAATTATATATATATAAAGGCAAAGTTTTTTTTAGCATGACCAAGAAAATGCCCAACTTTAATTCCCAAGCCCCCCCCCTTTTTCAATAAACACAATACAAACATACTAAACTTGGTTTCCAAGATGCAAAACAAACTTTCACTTGTCATTTAAACAAAAATTCAACCCTTGAAACTTGAGTGGATATTTTTCAAGTCAAAATCTAATGCACTCCACTTGGGAGAATCCACACCCTACACCAAACTTGCAAAAAAACTATAAACTTAGAAAAAAAGAGACTTCATAAAATTGCAAAACAAAACATGAAAAAACAAAAGATGGTGCAAGACATTCAACTTCAAAGAAATGAGTCTTTGGCACCCCAACTTCAAATATTATCCCAAAGTTGAAATATCTTGAACATGTTCACATTATTTATCTATTTTGTCTATGTTTTATTTAACAAAATACTAATTATTTTAAAAATTCTAAAATAATCCTAACAATTATGTTACTAGTGTTTGCTTAAACATTTTGATCATGTTTAATTTGAATTGATGTGTGAATATCATTCCAACCTTTCAACACTTGTAAATAAGGTTCAGAACTAAAGTAAATCAATTGCAAATCCATCCCACCCCCCATATTCCATTGATGTGGAATACCCTTCCTTGAAAAACCTTAAGCTACTATGCATAGGTAGTTTGGAAAAGACATTGTTTGTTGGATTTCTTTGCAACCTTAGATCTTGGGCCTTTATCACAAGTTTTCCAAATTTCAATATCTTTTGAAACCCTCCTTTTATTTATGACAATAATTCTTATTCATTCTACCCATCAATGTAAAATGTAGCAACTATTATAAACAAAATCCATAATGAATACACATTTATGTTCACATGAATTGTGCATTTGAAAATGAAATTGACATTATTCAATTGCCCATTTGACATTAACATAATTTTTTGTTCATGTTCTTTTTGTACATTTATAGAATGGAATTTTCAACACTCCTTTCATGCACAAATATTGAAATTAGAATGAAACTAGGGCAAGTTTTGTGAAATGCTTCCCAAAAGTACTTTGTGTTTTGCAAATCTTTTTAATTTGCACAAGTAAAATGAAGTGAAGGAATTGTGCCAGGAACACACCTAGATACCTAACATTCATTTTGGTCTTGCATAACAACATTTAGGTTTTTTGGTAAGCTAGGTACCCATTGTTGCTTTTCATTTACATTTTTTCTAGGTGTAGGTGATGGTGTCATGGTCATGTTGTAATTCCTAGAACATTATATCAAACTTTATCAACCACCTTTTCAAAGTGAGTTCCGCCCCTTGTCATCTTATGGACACATTCACTGTGGTCTTGCATTGTTGTTTAAAAAACCATGGTTGTTAATAATAAGTGGGAGGTGTATAATACCTTCATTTCAAAAAAACTATAATTTCCAAGGACAATAAAAGTTCAATATTCATTTTTTTTACAAACCATAATCTTCCATGGCAAAAGAAATGCAATACCCCCATTTGGATATAAACTTTTTTTTTTGTGGGAGTATGATCACAATCCAATAATACCTTTTGTAAATGCTTATTCCATTTCTACTTTTTGTGTTATCTTTCTATAAAATGTATTTTTTTTTTATTTTGGTTTATAAATGGGTTTTTTACAACAATGGATGTGAAAGGAAAATTTTGTGATTCATGTTTTGGTTTTATGTGTAAGATTCTGGCAAATGGGTAGTTATAAGTCATAGTGGATCAATTTTTGTGTTGTAATGGATTTTTTTGATAGTGTAATCTATTCAAATGTTGAATGAGGTTACATCAACCATTTCAAAAGTTCATTTTTGATTGGATTAAGATTGTCAACTTGAATAAAAAGATATTCATAACAATTAAATTGAATTTATGGATTGTGGCTCGTGTATACATTTCTATATAAATGCATTTTTTATTATCATGTTTCAATTCAAGATATATTATAGGTATTCAATATATGATACATGATTAAAAGAATAAACATGTGTTCAAAAAAATTACAACAAGAATCTTAACCAACAAATAATTATATATTTTTTAATGATTGGATTTGAACTTTATTTTCAAAAAACATTATTTCAATCATTCTTTGTTGGATTGATTTTTTTCTTATTGTAACATGTATTTCAAACTTGCAATCACCCAAGTGGGCAAAGGTATTTGAACTTGAAGGATGTAGGCCCATTGCTAAATGAAGATAACAAATTTCAATTTCCCAAATGAAGAACTTTTTCATGTCTCCTTGTTTCCAAATGATCTAGCATGGAATGACACTTAAACCTTTTCATCCATAAGTGTTAGTATAAACATCACAAACTTTTCCATTCAAGACTCTTGATTGATAGAAGTTTTATTGACTTTGTATAAACAAGCCAAGTTTTAGTTAACTTATAATTGTAAGTCTTCACCTTGGGATTTTTTTTTGTTGTGAATGATGGTGAAGCCTTTAGCACTAACAATGTGCAACAAATGTGTTGTTTTATTTGTTTTCTTTTAGTTGTCCCTCCTAATTAAAAGGTGATGGAATACCTCTATTGAAGTTGTAAAATGACAAAAAAAGGAAAGACATATCAACAAAAAGAAATGAGAAAACAACACACAAGGGAAAGGGGTTAGGTCACAATGCTTTTATATTTTACAATTATATTTAACTTATTTTACATAGGATGAAATACATGGTTTCCACTTACATTTACTTGATTAATGTATAAAAAATCATATACATGCACAACATTGGCACAACATTAATTTTTTTGTTCAACCCATCACAATGCAAAGTGTCACATGTGAGTGTGTCCTTGTGCAGATGCCTACAATTGAAATAAAATAAAATGAATGAAAAATGAAAAATAAAATGGATGAAAATCAAGGCTTTGCAGAAGATTGAAGGTCTTTGGTAAGAAAACATTTCATGTTCTTTTGTTGAAAGCTTGTCCCATGAACTTCATTCAATGCTTAGGTCAAGTTCAAAATGAGATGAATACCAATGACTACATTGGTGATAAAAATGGACCATGGTAAAACATGGTTTAAATCCAAACAGGTGCTAGATGGTTGGAGATTTGAGTGGGTGTAAGTAATATATATGATCACAAGTTCAATCTCATCTTGAAATTGGAACGTGAGCTTGGGATCTTCATTTTGGCTTACCGTAGAATGGCATGAATTACAAATATATAATTTGTGATAATGTCAAACATATATTAGTGAAAAAATATGAGGACATCACATTGTGATCCTAAAACAATTTGGGCTAATGGGCTTGGGCTAGTGGCTTATGGTCTACGTATTTTGGCTTGTGGTCTGAATACAAAAAGGATTAGACTAAAATCCAAGCAAAATCATAGGCCATATATCCCATCAAAGATGTCAAGTGCAGGCCAAAATGTTCAAACCACAAGCCAAAATCCTCATATCAAAGCCAAAGTGCTTAAGAATCTTATAACCTTAGAGCAAAATGCTCAAGCCTTATGCTTTATGGTATGGTCCAAGCATTTAGTCTTAAGAGTTGGAAATGAATATTCCATAGTTCATAAAACAATTGCACCATACATAACTTACATAACAAGACAAATGTTTTGATCTAGAAACAAAATGTCCTCTTGTTTCAGTACAGGATAAGCATTAACCAAACACATAAATATTTAGAATATAAATATAATTTTATGATTGTGAAAAATACTTCTTTTGGTTCAATGTTCAGACCTAGGCCAAAAAATTCCATCTCAAGACAATATCAAAATTCAAGCATTTTGGCCTAAGGTTATAATATTCTAAAATAGTTTGGCAGATGGTATGGGAATTCTTAGCTTGTGGTCCAAGCATTTTGGCTTGTGGTATGAGCATTTTGAGCTGCACTTGACTCCTTTCCATAGGAACCCTAAAAACCTAGGCCTATGATTTTACTTGGGATTCCAATCTCACCCTTTGGGTGTTTTGCAACCAGACTCATCTTACAAACCTACTATGTACTAGAATCTGACTCAGAACTAGAACATGCAGTCTGCTTCCTCTTGTAGTCAGAACATTGTTATAGTCCTTTTTTACAAAGAGATTTTGGTTTTCTAGGCATGTTAGTAGTACCCCTAGGGAAGAAAGTACTGTGACAGGTTATACTTTTCAATGAAGTGGGCATTTTTTTATTGGTATTGGTCAAATGTACTACACAATTTCCAAGTTCCAAAATTTGTTGTGTGATTGGAACTAGACTAGGTTTCTGAACCAGATTGGGTTTAGGATTGAAAGAACCCCTGCTCAGAACTGCACTAGAGGTTCCATTAAAATAATTACTTTGAACTAGAACCAGAGGTTGCAGCATCATACCAAAGGTTGTCTTTAAAACCAGAAAACCTCACAACACTAGGAACCTCACAACACTGGTTCAAATTTGAGCTTGCCACTGGGTAAATTTGGGAGGTAAATTGCAGACAACAATGCGAACAATCACTGTAATGAGTTGGTCCTATTGTTGCATCCACCTAGGCTTAAACCTTATGACTTGCAGCAGAACATACACACCAACAATTTCATGTTCTGCAAACATAAGAAGTGAAATATGTTGTGTTCTACAAAGCAGTACATTTGTTCACGGAGCATGTTTCATGCAGAACATGCAGTTCAATTGTGCAGGGCGTCGCCTCGACACCCCCAAAGTTTGTAAGGGGGTGTATTATGGTCCCCACTCTTAACCACAAATCCTTTTCACATTATCCACACCTATATAATGGCTTGTAGAGATATCTGTGTTTTCTCGTTCCTGTTCCTTTTTCCTGCTTTCAAAAGGTTGCAAATATTCCTCAGCAGGAATGGTTCTTTTGGTCTTCTAGTGGTCCTGAATCAAAGCAAAGGAGAAAACCAACTACCCCTGGACTTCAATGTTTTTTCATAGCCGAGAATCATACGGCTTCATTGTCAACAAGTTGTTGATGGAATTACCATTGAATTCTACCCAACTTGACCCAAGTGCCCACTGACTGGAAACCCCTAGCCTTCATGACTCAGTTGTGGTCCTAGCTTGTAAACCCTCCTACTTCCACCCAACACAACCTAGGTAACCAACGTAAGAGGGAAGTATCATCGGTAAATGGGTAGGTAATGTAGGTGGGAGTGGATGTTAAGCACTTGGTGCGGCTATCATGTAAGTTGGTAAATGTCCATGATTGGTAGATAGTATGTAGTTAAACGCTATGGGACCGGAAAACAGTGAAATAGTGAGCTGGTGGGTGCTGGTTCACTCTAGCCATTGAAGTCAGTGAATGTGCTGTGATCACTTTGGTAGCTGCAACTATCATGGCTGCTTGGGAGATGCAAACCTGACAATGATTATCTCTTTGGACTTTGCTTCTAGGCAATCATCAGCTAACATGAAATTCACAACTCTAGTAAAACTTATTTTTAGTAATTTTTTGCCAATCTTGAGGTTGTTTTGTATTGAAAACTTTGCTACCTACAACACTTGGGAAGATAATGTACAGGCTCCAAGCTCTGGGTTTGGATGTGGTCTCAAGGATCCACTTTGTTCACTTGTTTCTCTCACACTCTCATAGTCAGTCTCAACCAATGTTGGGTGGTTATCAAAAACATGGACAGATGCCTGACGGTTATCAGGATGGTTCTTAAGGTTCATAATTGTGATTCTAAAACAAGCAAGGAAATGATTTTATTACATAACCATGGTTCTCAAAAATGTTGAGAAATAACCATTTATAAAATGGGTGGTTGTTTGAGGTTTTTGAAATAACTAGAATCAACAATCATCTAATTCTGATATATTAAAAAACTGGAACTGGCAGTTATTTACAAAATGGGATATCCACACAACACGACACAAGTCTCAAGTGTCAACTGTTGTGCATCAAATTAGAACGGCAGTTCTAGAATCCAGGCCAACAATGAAGGCATCTGGATAGTTCAATAAGGCACTAGGAGTCAGGGCCAATGTTCAACCCAAATCCAACATTCCTATTGGTGCAAAAGTTGAAATCAGCCCCACGGGCTTTACACTAGGAGTCAAGGCTGAAAGAGAAAAAAAAACTTTTCAATCTGCCCCAAGTTACAAATAAATGCTGCACTTTATGATGGCCTTGTATTCGCCCCAAGGCTCAAAAAAGGATACCATCAAAATTGGGAGGTCAATTTGCAACCCAGAAATGCTTAAAGTTGACCCCAAGATTTTTGGCCCTGACTCCTAGTGTAAAGGGGGCCTAATATGAGCACTGATGTAAAGACTTATAAGCAACATTTGTTTTTACATTTAATTTTGTTTATTATGTCAGAAAGAGATCCTCAACCAAACCAAGGTTGAAACATGACTCAAAGACTTCAGATCTATTTTATATGTAGCCTGCTACCCAAATATTCATGTGGTACACATTCTCCTTATATGCAATATTGAATGTCACATAAATGAGGGGATCTAGAGAAGTATATGGACATAAAAGGGTAAACAACGAAGCTAGATTTACAACTTACAAAGGGACACTTTGAGGAGTTGAAGATAATATCTATCTAGATATTTTGTAGAGAGTGAGGAGAAATTTGAAAATCTCCTTGAAAGAGCAAACATGATGGCAATGAAGACCCTTCTATGAGAAGATGTACACAAAATATTTCAAAATGTCTCTATCCTCTCACATGTTGACCTACAGGAAAAACTAGTCCAAATAGCAAAATTTGGCTTCTAATATCATTCCTTCCTATAAACCAAGAGTGGCCAAAATTCCACACGCTATATCTTAAGAAACAAAACCTAAGAAAATCAAGCACCCACACAACCATGCTAATAACATTATCATCACATTTACAAATGAACTCATTCATGCACTCTAGGAAAGTGCACATGTAGATTTGGTATCATTGTATGCAACAAAGCTTGTTGAGAAAAGGTTGAATGGCCAAAATGCTTTTGTTGAAAATAATTAAATTAGATTCATTTTCAAGAATTGGGCTCTACAAATCAACAAATGTATGTACAATTATGGATTATATTGTCATACACAAGAAACAATAGATATCCTTGCACAAATTCATGCAATTGTTATGCACATGTATATTCCTTGTATATATTAGTAAATGTTCAAATTTAATTGTAGTAATTAGAAAGTAAATCCATGCTAGACTTGAAAGATCTAATTTGGATTGTCTAATATATTTTGGAGTGCATGTTGTGTTGATGGTCCAAGTTAAGATATAATAATATAAGCAAATGCACAAATGCCAAAATATATTGAATTTGTGCTTTTATCAACACATTAAGCATAGGAAATGGTACATTAAGTGATGAGGACCTTAACACAACAAGTTTGAAATTACATACGTTACAAACATTTTGAAATGATATGAAAATGATGGTTTGAGAATTGCCAAGGACCTATGTTTCATCTTATGTTTAGTAATGTCTTTTCTTAATAATGTAGGGGAGAATTGTTGATGGTTTGGGCCATTCATCCCATGATGGTTGATTCTACAAGGCCTAGCTTGCTTATTTACATATGAAACAAAGTATGTGCATTTCTAATTACCACATGGAAGACTAATATGTTTCATACCATCTAGAGGGTGCATGTGTTTGATTATAAACTCTTTAGTATATATGTTTGATGTAAGTTAGGTTTGGATGAACATTTAGTAGTTATTGTCGTAAGCAATAGTTGAAATATCCTTATCTAAATTATAGACATATATGTGTCTATGTGAATATGAATGAACATATTCATGCATTTAAAGCAATTTTAAATGAACTTAATGTAGTTAGGGTGATAATTCTTGTGAATGATCAATTTGAAATCGTTTTGTTGGTTTGCATGATTCATATCATGTTATAACCATGGTATTGAATATCTTTATATGAATGATCATGCAAGATGCAATTGTTTGATTAATGTAAGGGGAAATGAGGAGGAAAAGAGATGTCACTTCCAACAAAGGACAATCTTTTATAGCCTCATTTTATGCTAGTAAGAAATCAACAACTCAAAATAAAACATGAATGAATTCAAAAGAAAAAAGAAAATTTAAACAATTAAAAAACCAAAAGCCAAAGAAACTAAGAAGAAAGGAAAATGCTATAATTTTCAAGGACATAAAGCAAAATAATGTCCAAATGAAGGAAATAAGGCTAACATATCAATTGAAGAAGAAATAGTTCTTGTTGTTACATTGTCAATAAATGCACACACCACAAGAGATGTGTTACTTAGATTTTAAAGCTACTCAACGTATGATCTCACACAAAAGTTAATTTAGTGAATATATTCAAAAAGAACCTTAAAAAATAATATTTTGGAGACAAAACACACCAACTAGTAGTTGAGAAATGGTTAGTGAAAGTAAAATTATCATGTGGTCAACTCCTTTATATACAAGAAGTATTACATGTTTCGGGGTTGAAAATTAATTTAATATATATATTGGGGAAACAAAAAAGTTAGGCACAATGTAGAATGTACTATTGATGAATGCATCATGAAAGAAAAAAAACTAGCAAAGTGATTTGTACAAATAAATTTGTTTTGTTAATTAAATTTAATTAATTTTCATACTATGACAATATAAAAAGAACAATGGTTGCAATAGACAACTCCCATTACAATCTAAAACCCAAATATCAAATCGACCAGGTGGCACTAAATCAAACCATTTTAAAGAACAACATTTGAAAGAAATATTTAAAAATATATGGTACAAAGATTTTATGTCAAACCTAAATAATGAAGGTGATCTTAACCCCACCTTAGTGGGAATATTGGATGTAACATTCAATAATTATCATTGTAAACAACAGTTGAAGTGCCCCTTTGTAATATGTGTGTGTGTGTGTGACTATTCATGTCATTTGTAATAACATAATTGAAAAAATTGGGAGCATATTATTTTTACAATCTATGTGCATTTGTAATTTTGTCATCATATAATATTGGGCAAGATAATGTATATGGAATTATTAGAATTAAGGATAGCCATAATTTTTTCGATTCATATATTTTGGTGTCATGGGATGGATTTGATAAAAAAGTTAAACATTTGCATTGATATCTAAAGTGGATTGATTCCAATAATAATTTCTCCATTTGAATTTAAGCATATTGAGAAATTGGATGGCAAAAATAAATTACATATCTTTTTAAAAAAAACATTTATGGTCTGTACTGAATGGAGTTGAAACAATTTTAGTAGCTCCCATCAAAATAGTTGTAATTCTTCTACCTCAAATGTGGAAAGGAAACATAAAAAACTAGGATGATAAAGAATTCTTGTAAGTAATGTTAAAAACAATTGTTTCCATCACATCACAAGTGCAACCACAATAAAATAAAATAAAAGGCTAGGATGAACTTGAAAAATTGTATCAAATGGCAAACATAACAAATACATCCTACTCAAGAAGGAAATTCATCAATTTAAGAATGAAAAAAATAAAATCTATTATTACACACACGACATGAACAATCAATATATATATAGCGATAACATTTTGGAAATACAATGTGAATTGTGAATTGTTCAATCCTACTTGTATTCTATAACAAGTTTTTGCAACATACATGCACACATGTTGTGGAACTTCCATTAGTTAACTATGCACCGTCATATTAATATATAAATTATTTTTGCAATCAAACTTGTATTATAAAGGTTCCATGATTAAATTGCATATGTAAAAAAGTTCAACAAAAGTTGGTATCAAAACCCATATATACATTAGTACAAGCATTTGTGTTTGGCAATTAACAAATAAACTACCAAGTAGTTGGTCAATCAATACCCAAGTTTGTTCAAATCAATTGATCAAAGATTGCAAAATTGGCATGTCATGTTCAAAAGCTAAAGAAGAACTTACATCTCCCAACTTTGCTAGGGCTATTGAACCTTTGGTGGGGAATTGGTCTTGGCATAAGATGCTTCATGTTGGCTCCAATATCCATAATTCAAGGCATGCTTTAAGTATTACAAGCAAAGAGCTTGAATGTAGGTGAATATATTATGTTTAATTACTTCAAATCACTTTGAATACATCATCAACAATCCTACATTAAACATTGTCCCTTTACCAAGTTTATAAATATTCCATCTTTCTAAAACCTTTTTAAAAAGCTCATGTTTTCAACTCCAAGGAATTAAATTTGTTCACCATCTTTTTCTTTTCAATTGTCAACATCTTGTTAGGCTCTAATACTACCACTTGAATCAACAATGTACTAAAACATTCTAACATGACAAATGATCATCACATGTTGCACTACATTGCCACTCAAAGAGCACTAATAAAAAACAAGTCTTTTTCAATGCTCATTACCTTAGGAAAATTGATTATTATTATGTATTCAACGAAGTCGGGTATCTTTGGCCCTTGGCAAAAAGGATAGCATTTTACTTACATAACAAATGGTCCTCAATGATAATCATTATATGATGTTCCTCCCATCTAAGCTTCTAGGATATCCCATCCCACGAGATGCAATGCATATATATATTTTGTGTAAAAGTGGTATATAATCATGAAAATCAACAATGGATATTTATATAACAACTTGTACTAATTTCTAGATGCATGTTATTTTCAAGACCAAAAATGTGGAACAAATATTTAATTTGGAAAGATTGAAAAAAACGTAGCTTCAATACCAAGTGGCAAAGTTGAACACTACATGTAAATTAAAATCAAGGGGGTTAATAATGACTTTTCGCATCATGATTAAGATGATTGAATTGGTTCATTTTACCAATTGTGCAGGTGACCCATTCTCTTGTGTTTTTCTCACATTCCTTGATTTTTCCACATGGTGGTTCTTTGACTTAACTTAGTTCTTTAACTTTAATGTCAAGGATCAACCAAGGTTCAATTAACTTTAATTTTTACTAAACTTATGGCCAAGCCTAGCAAGGCAAGGCTACTAGCAAGCTAGTAGCCAAAATCAACTAAATCCTACACACTCAAGGGAACTTTCCAATAACAACTTGTTATAGTTGGTACCCACTTAGTTGTGATTTTCGATTATTTTTATAACCTTCACAATAGTTTTCAATTGTGATCTAATTGTGATTTTTTTTCTTCAAATGGGAATACATAAGGAAAGTAGTGCTTGGTTATGGCCTAAAACACAATGTTTCATACTTAAAAATGCAAAGTAAAAAACACAATAGATATCATTTAACGAATTGCTCACAATTGAATTTACAATTTCCATAACTTTACAATTTGACTAGAACAAAACTATGAAGTTGTACAACTAGCTATTGCAATGTTTTGATCGTGGAAATCAAAGCTAATGGAAAAGTTGATGTTTTATTCAAAACTAGGTCTACATACTTCCACTGGAAAGTTGTTTTCATTAATATATAATTGGCTCCAAGGGTTGATTAGTTATTTAAACCATAACACTACCTAGTCCATACTAATGTTGGGTGGTTTTTATAATGATGGATAGATACATGCTAATTATCATCTTGGGTATATATGTTCATTTACTCACAAGTTCTCAAAAAAATTCAAGTAATTGACATTTGGTTACATTGTAACCAAAAAGAAAAGTGTATAAAGAAAATTTCTTGGGCACATAAAATTCACAGTAGAAATACAAATCCTATGAACCAATTCAATTTACATCTTTGAAATTGCCAACTTGGCATTGTTATAATCTCTTGGTGCTATTATCCTATCATGACAAAATTCAACATTTCGATGTGAATTTCTAATTGGCACATACATAGTAGTTTTTTGTAACTTATTATAGTGGTAGCATTCAGTTTGTTGCCAAGTACAAATCGAAACATCATGAGTCCACAATCTAATGAGGTATGGCTTGAGGTTAGAACCTTTAGTGTTCAATTAGTCCATATGAGTTGTTAACCTTCTTTCTACAAATGCAACAATGTAGAAGAACATTTTGCCCTTTTCTGAAACATCATGATTTTTAGGTATGGACCAAAGTATGAATGACGCATATTAGGTTGATTTACAACCATTCAGGAAAGACAAATTTTTGTGCAAAAATTGGCCATGGATAGATTTTTGTTAACTTCCCACTTCTATTCTTCATTTACTTTCATTTGCCCAACCCAACGACACCCCACTTAGGCTTCTAACATTCATTTAGATACTTGTTTTATTAATTGGATTAAAGAGAGGTTCAACCAAGGTCCCCATGCATACATATCCCTCTACATGTTTTTATTTTTATAGCTCGGACTTCCTTATGTTCATCATCAACCCTCAACATCAACCCCTTAGAAAATCTAATGCTAACAAAAACATATGGCCTGCCATAGTGTAGTCACTAACGTAATGGAAATAAAAAGAATAACAATTACAAATCTCAACAAGCTCCATTTCTACTCATTTGAAACAAGATTAAGAAAAAAAACACACCAATTGCATTGCTCTTGAATTCTCCTTCTTATATTGTTGTGCATTGTCTTACTGTCCACACCTCCATTCAATGTTGTAGCTTCTTTAGCGATCCATTGCTTGTTGTCAATCTATTCCACATAATACATAAACAAACAAAGTTTCCTACTTAATTTCACAGATCTCCTTGAAATAGTCATTGTAGCCGCTAGCAAAGAGTTACGAAATAATATTTGCTGTTAGCACGCAAAAAGTTGACGACCACTCAAAACAAAACCAAAACCCTAAAAACTTGCTATGTTCACATGAAAGAAATGTCCAACTAACTTCCTATTTGGTCACAACACAACCGTGATTTTCAAGTTTGTTTTACAAGTCAAAGAACTAGTAATTTACTAGTCACATTTTTTCATGAAAATCATTGTTTTCTTAAGGTTTTTGGAAGAACTGAAACTCATCGTTCCTTGATTCTTAATTTTGTTTTCAAAGAACCAAAATGAACTTGTCTTTGGTTGTTTGATTTTTTTTGAAATGAATGGTTTCAAAGAACTGTTCAAACACTGGTCCATATAGTCCATAATACCATACAACAAATTGAAGATTTGAAATGGAAGCCTTCTTTAAAGGAAACCTCAAAAGAAGAAGGAACACTGCAATGGGGAAAATTAGTTGGTGATCAAACACTTAAATGTTCAGGGCAGGCTAGATCCAAGGAGAGAGCTTCGTTGTTTTTGATGTTTAAACAAAATTTGAACCCCTTTTATTGAGACATCTAGCTCTAGTGAATGTTACAAAGGCCCAAACATCCAATTTTTTTATTTATGTGGCTCTGTTGTTATTAAAGATCCAAGATAATTTGTAAAACTTCAGGTGCCACTCCTATGGCACTTTAAATTGTTTAAAATGAATAAGAAATAAGAAAGTTATGAGGTTTGAAAGTAAGAGGGGTCCAAAGAGAAAGAAAAAAGAAACACATATTGTAAGTTAGAAAGCTTATTTTTCTTGTTATTTTTTCATTACTCCTTTTCCTTTGCACTCAAAAGATGATTTCTAGAGCTCCCATGATTTCTAAAGATGAGGTAATGCTCCCATAACATTTCAAATCACTCAAATATGATGAAAGTGTAAATAAGTATTCGATCATAGGCAGGTGATCGATTGATGATGGGCCGGTTCATCCTAATCATCATGAAAATTAATCAAAATCTAGAAAAGAAGCTTTACAACTGCAGAAGGTGGCACCATCAACTCAAAGCGAAAGATGCTCATATGAAACTCATGGCCTCTCGAGAGGTTGGGAGTTTGCGCCTTCTGAACATTAATATTTGCAGGGAAAAAACATTAAAAGAATCAACTGGCAATAGGTTGTAGTGAGGGCAGCCGCCGCTGATTATAAAGAATACCGTTACAGGAATGAGTTTTTATGGTATTTGGGGCCGTTCAACGGATAGTTTCGCCAGCACCTAAAACGGCACTTTAATGGCGCACTCCCGCCACCTCGAGGCTCGCATTGCGAAGAATGAAACAATCAGCAACACAAAAGTGGCTCTTCTCGATTTGCGTCTCACCACCTAGTTTTTGAACTTTGGTTGCCTTTTGTCTATGGCGTCGAGGAGGAGACGCTTGGCAGCGCGGTAGAATTAGGGTTTCCAATCGATGAGGATTGCATCTTTCGCTCATTCAATTGCGTTAGTGTCCAAGAAATTTCGATCTTCTGGCATCATCACGCGAACTCGTCATCGCACTGATCGTTTTTAGGTACGATTGACGCTGTGATATACTGTGGATGCTCTTGTTTTTTTTTCCTGTCGAAGGACTTTTTGAAGCTGCTATCATCTTCGGTATTCGTTGCAGGTCGGTTAAGCCCCCCCTTCTATGTCCGAATCTAGTGTGCCTTCTTCATGTGAAAGCTCCTGCTTCTCTTTTTTGTTTATGTCTGTTTTTTCTTTGACTCATTGTTGATTTTATTTTTCCTCACTGGTTTATGTGTATGTTCATAACAGTAAGTGAGGTTTTGCGTTTTCTGTCTTTGATAAACTAACGTATTCCTTGCCCGTTTTTCAGAAATTTCCTGCGCTATGGAATCCTTTTGGTCTATTCGTAACAGCTGGAACAGGCAGTTTGAAATGTTGTCATGAACCTCAGACTAGGAAAGGGAGGTTCTCGATGCAATTGCAAACCATAAACAAGGACGTTCGGTTGGTTTAGTCCTGGTGAGTGTTCTTCTAGTCCGAGTTCCCCCTGCATTAGCCCTGCAGTCGGAAGCTGCAGTTCCTCTGGCCAAAAGGCAATTCTGTCTCTCATTCTAGCTAGGTTGCCTAAAAGCTCTGGGATATTCTACTCATGTTGACGCCATGAAAAGTATGTGGAGATAAACTTCTTGGTTCTTTGTGGGGCCAATCGTATGAGCACATATACTTGCCTAGCTGGCTAAAGTCTTTTACATTGGAGTGGAGCTTATCAGAGTATTGATGCCTTGTGCTTAGTATCATATTCAGGATCCATGCAAGGCCCTTGGTCAGAAAGAAAAATATCCCTCTGGACTCCTCCTTCTCTTCTCAAGGTTTTCCCACATTGTCTCTGGGATAGCAATTAGCACTTTGTCTCTAAATTCTATGGGGTTTACTTAAGGTTTGTGTGGGAGGGTTCCTGAGTTTCATCGCACCACTCCTGCTCATGAAGGACTGAGAGTTGGCATCTATTGAACGTTGCAGCAGGTAGAAATACCAGGCATGGATAACAGCAAGTCTCCATTTAGAGTTGCATCTCGAGGCCACCAACAAAATTTGTGTCCAAAAGCATTGCACTTGTCTACGGAGAACTGTGACCCTAACGTCACGCAAGGATGGACATCGAGGCTGGTGAAGAACAACTCTATGCCTGAAAAATCCAAGGTGGTTGTTTGGGGTGAAAAATCATTGGGCCAAAGAGAGCTGCATTGTGATGGCCATGAGGTGAGTGTGATAAGGAGGACCCCAGAAAAGGAGTTCCCTACCAAATTCCCAGGAACATTGACACCAAGATGTAGATCGCCAACATGTGCAGCCAACAACCTTGACTATACATCACCTGCACAGAGTGAGCGCCAGAAGTTCCTCAAATCCAAGCGTCATTTGCTGCCTGTTTGGCATGCACCTCCTAAATGTAAAGGGAAGATTGAAGCTTCACCAGTGGATGAACAGCATCCCAGCACAAGCTCTTGTGGTCCCGACTGTGAGATCTCTCAAGTGTTCGAAGATGCACCTGTAGCTCACAAGGAGCACAACCAGGATGATAGGGTTGGTGGTAGGTGCAATGATCCTACTAGTATAGAGGTGCAGCTTCAGACTGCTGGTATCCATGGCAGGGATGGATTGGTTGAAGAAGAGAAAGGGGTCGCTTCACCCTGTACATTTAGCTGTAAACATTCTCTGAAGAACAGATCACCTAATTGTGGAGGATGTGAAGAAAATGTCCCTGATCTTATCCAAATGGTGTCTGCAGAGGGAAATAGTTCAGGTGAATTTGTGGAAGATGATCTCACACTATCTGAGTCCAATTGTCGGCAATCTGCAATACAATTGTCACTAGATTCTGAAAGATGTGAAGCTAAAATGGTTGATCCTCCCCATATGGTATCAATGGAGAACAGGAACAGCTGTAATGTCTTTGAGGAAGGGGATCCTATGCCATCTGTAGCGATTTATAGTTGGCAGGATGAAGAGCTGGATAGTGCAGTTCAGTTGGTTCATGTAGATGGTAGGGTGTGTAAAGAAAGTGGTTGTTTACAGCACACCATTGTGGATGGAGACATGGTTGCTGAGTCTTCTCAACTGCCTGCTTTAGATGCACTTGTGAAGAGCAGTGGGAGGGATCTTTTCACTGGGAACAATGAAGCTTATGCAGAAGAAATGGTCTCCCTAAAAAAACAAGCAGCAGCTGAGAGGAAGAATCCAGAAGACTGGATGTCAGATACTTTAATTAAAGAAGCAGTTAGTCGACTTGCACCACGGGGGGAAGGTGGTGTCAACATGCTGATACAGGCATTTGAGAGCATTATGCTCATGGAAGCAGAAGCACATGACACTAAGCCTGCTTACAGGGTATTTGGTAGCCCAGTTGGAACTTCAAAAATTCTGCACAAATTCAATAAAGACCATGGAGACAGAAGCCCCTCAGCCCTTGGGAGCTTGATTGGCAAAGTGCAAGATTGGCATGAAACAATGGTTGCAACAGCCAACCCAGACACTGAGGTTGAAGAAGAGCAAGAGATGACCGTGAGGGGTTGCAGTGACTACAGTGATGCAGAGCAGCGAGATAATGAGCAAGATGGACTGAGAAGCTGCCCCACTTCTGTGAAGTTTGCAGAGAATCCTTTTTCTGTGAAGTTAGCTTCCTTACCATCTCAGAACTACAGTAAATGTTTGATGTCATGCTTTGGAGCTACCTTGTTTCCTTAAACTATTCTCTGGCTTTATCCCTCCTTTAACCAGTTAGGTTTTCCCCTGCCATTGAATTGATCTAAAGCAGGTGATTGAATGGTGCTTATATCGTGCAGCCCTGCAGATCCAGTGGAACAGCACAAGAAAGGGCGGGGAGCTGTGTTTTCTGCTCTGGATGCAGTTCCTCAGTTGGATGATAAAGTAAGAGCAGCAGCTATCCTACGTTTATCATCCAACCAAGACTAGTTGGTTTTGTTTGAACACAAGACTTGTTTTATTGATCTACCTCATCTAAAGTATGTGGAAAGAGTCTGCTTGTATGATCTTGTTCTTGTTCCTTTTGTATTGACTTTATGTGGGAAAGAACAGGTGATTAATGGGGATGCACACTCATCAACTTCAAGTAATTCAGTTGTGACTCAGGGGGAATATGCAACTCGAAGCCAGGCACAGGCTGGAAGCAATGATCAGCTGAAGCGATACACCTCATTGCAACCCTTCAGACTACGCACGGAGGTATCTTTCTATGGCACTACTAACTTTGCTTTTGAGAAGTTTTGGTTCTCTGGATGCAGGGTTCCAGAGTCCTTGTTCTGAATATTTTTAGTAGCCAGTTAAATTTTCTGATATTGTACATTCATGCAGGAAAGGGGAGCCTTGAAAGAGTATGAATTTGCGAAGAGACTGGAGCAGTTGTGGTATGAGGAACAGCGTCTCCGTGTCCCTGTTGCTCAAGGCCTACCATGGACTACTGATGAACCCAATGTACAGTTTTATTTCGAGTATCATGTATTGTGCATATCTGGTTGTTTGTAATAATGCCTCTTGCTGACTTGGACCACAGAACATCAGAACATTTGTAATAGCAGGATTTGTAAATTTTGCAGGTGCCATTCAAGCCTGCACCAAAGGAGCATACTAGACCAGTTGAATTTACACTCCTCAGTGAAATCAGGGCACATGAGCGTGCAGAATTTGACAATTATGTATGTCACTGAGACCCCTACCAAAACATATAGTTTTGGCATCTGAATCTGTGGTCATTTCCTTCTATGTTGTGGTAATATTCCGCATTCAAATGAACTGGTGAATGGTCACAGGTTGCTGAACGGAATTTTCAGATGGAGCTAAGGAGACGAGAGGAAGAAAGGATGCAACAGGTTAGTTTTGTATCATGGCCTGCATGATGTGCATGCTATAGCTGTGATTTGTCTTTCACAAATGTGCTACTTTCAGTAGGTTTGCATAATGCTTTGGTTATGAAAGTCATCCACTGGTTTGGTTTTAACAATCATGGAATGCAGTTAGAAGCACAGGAAGAGATCAGAAGAATGAGGAGGGTTATGGTACCTCGTGCACAGCTCATGCCTTATTTCAACCAGCCTTTCATACCCCAGAGGTAACCCTTTGAGCCAATGTCAGGTTGTGTCTCTCTATATGCAGCAAACTGTGCACCATTGTAGGTTTCTTCCCCTGATGGGTTTGTGCTTTTGTGATCACAGATCATCAAAGAGGCTAACTATGCCGAAGGAGCCTAATTTCCACCACATTCAGAACAAAAAGATGAAGTGCAGCACAATGGCCACCTACACAGCATGAGAAAGCACATGCTGTGTCAGTCGCTAATTATACCTTGTATCGGGATATTAACTGTATTAATATACTAGAGGTTGATAATGTTGAAGATTCGAAAGATTGAAAAGTCTTTGAGCAGTAACAGGATGTAATCTCAGTGCTGTAGGTTTTTGTTGGGAAATCTTGATCCTGTGAAAAAAGTAACCAGTTGTAAGCTCATGTATCTATGGTGCAATTCATGTGTCTAAAAGCACATCTATGATGTGCAGAACCCTGACTGTCATTTGGAAAGGTTTTGGCAAGAACCTACAGGTTGTCACCATTCATCATGGATCAAGATGTTTAATTGTGCACCCAAGGAGCACAGTTTTCACCATGTTTGAACACTATATTATGCTGGGTGAGAGCAGCCATGTGAAAGAGAGCAGTCCCTTTCACTTGTATTTCTTATAAACTGAAATGAGCTTTTCATTGCATAAGGTCATTTCTGATGTTGAATCCTTATATTAATACTAGAAATTCGAGACTTGAAGGTTGCTCAGGCTTTGCAATATTTTGTTATCTTCATAATGTAGGCATATACAATTCTTGAATCCTATGTGAAAGCAAGTTCTGTGGTTAGTGTGATTATTTCTTGTTTTTCCGAAATTTTGAAAAATTATTTATTACTTGTGGCGAAATTTTAATGATTATCATAAAATTAAATTTTGAAGTATTCAACTGTCTTGAACTTCAGACCTGCCAATCCTTGAATTTAAGGATGTCACAGTCTTATATTGTCCTACCAAGACAGCAAAGTCATGTTTATTATTTTGTATAAACATTTCATGTCTGAAAATTTCATAAATAAAAAATCAATTATCAGTTAGACCTTGAAATTTTAATTAATTATTCAAAAGTTCGGGTAGTACCGTAGCGTGTTTTGTGCCTGGTGAGACTCAGATTATATTGTGTTTTAAGCCCGGTGACAGCTTTGTGGACAGAAGAGGGTGTGTGATCTTGTACCCTGAGGAGGTTGGAGACCTGTTAACTCCTAAACAGTCCATAAGTACTCTCATAGCGTACCATATGCGTTCACTCTGCCTGACAGGGTTGAGACATTGAAATGCACCCAAAAACTGGCCCAAGTTTTGGTATCCCTACATTTTAGATCATGTGTCGGGTCCCTTAGAAATATTTCTAGCATAACTGAAGGGTTTGTGTAGGCTTCACCATGCTGAACACCATATGTTTCCAATTTATAATGTTGAATAGTTGTCATCCTTATGGATGTTATTTAAATGGCAGACACATTATGCAATAAGCCTCTTGTTTTCTGTCTTACGGCATGAGATTCAAGGACCAGTCATGGATATAGTGCACTAACTATGGATGTAGCTTGTGAGTGAACCTGGAAGACTTCAATTAGCTGCTGATTTGTTTGGAAATGAAAGTTACGGCAATGATATTCTATTTGAGAAGTTTGCTGTGGTATAAATACCAGGGTTTTGGGGAAAGAAAAAGTCCATCTAAAAGAAAAACGCTACAACTCATTAGAGGAAAATATTCAGTCATGCCAGATTTGCTAGCATCAAACCTTTTTTATTAAAAAAGATTTAGGTGATTTGCATTAGAGTGGTGATGAAAGCATATTGTAGAATGTCTGGATCTATAATACATACATGTATTGAATAGTTCGAATTTACACATTTGACAACTTAGGACTGAAGAGAGTATGGGTTTGCCCACAAGTGTTGGAAACAAATGATTTGACCTGGATAATTGAAAGTTGAATTCTGGTGAAACAATTGTAGATGAGTGTTTTCATTTATTTCATATGTTAATGGCATTAAAAAAAAAAACCCTATGTATAAATTTTTGCTGGTCCTTGTCATAAAGTTGGGAAAGGCAGTTCTGATAATTGTTGCAAGAAACATGCACGCACAACTTATGATTAAACATCTGAGATCTTGATTTTGATTTTTGATGGATTTTGAACATAGTGATTCTGTGTTCCCTCTAGACTTTTTTACTTCTGAGGAAGTTCACTCAGATCTAGCTTGTTGGTTTGGTACACACCCTCTATAAGCTGTCAATTTTCTTTAAGGATTAGGCATGGACATGGGAGTCAATCAAGTGGTTGAGATGGGTCAAAAAACCAAATCATATGGATGTCAGCATTATTCTCTCTCTCTCTCTCTCTCTAACATAATACAGTAGCATATTATTTGTTCTACAATTGTACCATTGAATATACCAACTTGTCTTACACTAGATAGTGCAATATTTGTGCACATGGACGATGAATACTAGCAATAGTATGAGTGGAGCTTAGCACTAGTGTACTGGTACAGTACATCATGGATACATTAATTCTAAATATTCAGACATATATATTATAATACCCTAACTATATACCACATGAAACTTATCAATGCAACTTCAATGACAAGGCTAATGGATAAAAACTCTAGGATATATTTGCTTGTCTCAATTAGTTGTGTCATAATTAGAGTCCAAGTTTTGCTTGCATTTGTTGGCTCTGGCCTTAGGAAAGAGACTCCACATTGGTGCAGGATTTGGGCATAAAATTTTGGTAGAACTTGACCCAATTTTTGTGAGTGACATTTGGAGTACCATGTGTGCATATGGTGGATGGGCATGTTCAATAGAAATGGATGGATTTACACGAGAAGTTCTAGATCAGGTAAGAGAAGTTTTTAGTGTGAAGTCTGCCATAATCTAGCAACTCTGCCCATACTCGACATTTGGGCCTGCACCAATATTTCTCCCATTCAAAATTTCTTATTTTCTGATCCCAAACCCCACCCATAAACATGAATTGGGGACATTAAAAGTTCAGAACAAACTAATAATTAACCAACTAGACCAATCAATACATCTGCCCAATCAAGACCAACCAGGTGTTAGACTGTGCTATGGCTTTTACCAGTGTCAACATATTGAGCAAAAATGCAGCTCACGACAGCCATTTAACTTAACCTGTTGGGCAAATCTTTACTGATTTTCATCCAAAATATGCTATGCAGTGTGTGGGTGGAGATGTTGTAAGTCATTACCCAAAGAGCAGCATGTTTTCATTATAGATCTCTATTGCAACTACTGATCCGGGGCACTGAGCTATTGTCAAAATATGCTGCAGCCTGCATTTCAATGGTTATATAATCTGAATTCTGTGAAGGGCTTTTGATAAATGCAAGCAGCTAAGTTGCATAATGTCTGTGCCCTAGGGCATGGCTTCTTTGATGGTGCATGTGAACTTGATTTTGCAAAAGAACTGGCTGTTTCTTCCAAACCAGTAACAGTTCTTGAAACAGAAGAAATGTTCCTGAAAATGTGGGACTGAATCAATTGTCCGTGGTTCAGTGATCTCTCCCTGAGCTAAGGCAGAGCCATCAAGCTGAGACTCATCGTCTAATGCTCTCTCTGCCCCTACTTTTGGCAAGTCCAAACCAGCAACAATTAAAATAGGAAATGTAATTCCATGCAGTTCCCAAAACTGAATGCACAGTTTCACACTAAAACACCACCAGCTGGTGAAGAACACTCCTCAAAATGTGGGACCAAATGAAAACTATTATATTGTTCAGTAGACTCTGGCTTACAAGGCAGCTCAGCCAATAAGCACATGGGGACCCAGAACTAGCTAGCTAGGAAGATTGTGAACTTGATGAGGAATGACAGAAAAACTTTAAGCAACTCATGCAGAGGAGGCAATCTCAGTCATGCATCATTAGGCCTATTCCTGACCCCCAATAGCTCCTTGCCTCTCTCTCTCGCCCAGATAGAGAGGAATGAAGCTAGTGAGAGGCAGGAAGAGGCAGGCAGGCAGGCAGCTGCACACACTCTACTCTGTCTCTGTCTCTGTGTCTCTTCAATAGCGGCTTTCTCGAGAATCTGTCCCTAGTGCAGATCACATTCTCATCACATCCCCCAGTCCCGACCTCGTTCACCTAAAAAGATAATAAACTTTAGAACTAGCGGAGAACCTGATTCAAAAATCCATAAGCTTGGTTCAGGTTCGGGTTGGGTGCCACAGGATCATCAAGTTGTGAAGGAAGATCAATGTGCATTACGTTATTGAGCTACAGGCTCAAACCTCTGATCATACCTACATGGCTGGTCAAGCGTGAGTTGCAGGAAAGAGCTGAAGCCTAAGACTAAGTTCGGTTGCCTGAACTGCTGGAGACGCAGGAATATGGTCGAAATAGGAAACTTGCAAAGGGGGAGAAGTCTAGAGTAGATCAGGCGCTGGGCTTCGACAAAAGCTGAAGTAGTCTAGACTCTAATTTGTAAGATTTTCGGGGACCTTGCGTGAGTTCCAAGTCGATGATGGTACTTGGACCTTGCAAAACACGTTTGTCTCCGTAGCGACATGATATAATTGAGTCCAAAAACCAGCTAGGCAATTAGCCACGGCCTTGAATGGACGGATCTTGATGTGCACAAGGTTCTGGTGCAATGATATGATAAAGACTAGTACAGTCTGACACAAAATGTGACTTGAAAAATGTGAGACTGCATAGAAACGATATCGGCTAATAATTTCCATCAATGCTACAAGCTGCAGGTTCGAAGCTTGTTACACAAGCAAACTGTCCTGAGTGACAAAAATTTGGGTCTCACTAGATCAGTTTCTCCCTGGAACTACAAGCGCTGCAGCTTGAGCTGAATCTTCTCAACACGAAATATTCAAACCCATTATTAAACTTGTCATGCAAGCCCAATTCTTCTATTCAGCTCTGTCCCACTAGCTTTCTTCCGATTAAATGAACTGATTCTAACTGTGGAGGTGTGTATGCAGAGAGTGCGAACTCCGAGAAGAACTCGACTGATCTTCTGAAGCAGCATCAGATGCAAAGAGCAGAGAGAGGGAAAAAAGCTGCTGCTGCTGCTATCTGGGATGGGGCAAATTTCACCAGTTTTTAAAGCGATTTTTTCCAACTTTACAAAATCTAGATCATCTGTTGCATGCATCCAATGGGGTTTTCTTGTTTTTCCTTAATTCCAAGAAAGATTCGGCAGACGTCCACAAAAGTACATAGAGTTAATCATTTTGAAAAGATCTACTGGTGGTTAGCAAAAGCAGCATCCTTAAAGCATGGTGGGTGTGAGCAACGCGCACCATGTAAAGAAAAAACCTGTGACCCCAGCAGCTGCAGATTTTCACACCTAGAGAGACAGACACACACACATTGAGGCAATTTAAGCTGCAATGTAAGGCCCGCTTTAAACTAGGAGTCAGGGCCAATGTTCAACCCAAATCAAGCATTCCTATTGGTGCAAAAGTTGAAATTGGCCCCAAGTGCTTTACACTCATAGGAGTCAAAGCTGAACTAGAAAAAATCTTTTCAATCTGCCCCAAGGTACTAATAAATGCTGAACTTTATGGCCTTCTATTGGCCCCAAGGCTGGAAAAAGGATACCATCGAATTTGGGAAGCCAATTTGCAACCCTTTGGGGCCAATGCTCTAGCATTTATTAGTAACTTGAGAGGCCAAACAACAATCCAAAAATGCTCAAAGTTGGCCTGGAGTTTTTTTGGCTCTGACTCCTAGTGTAAAGTGGGCCTAAGTAAGTGTGCACACATGCAAAATTTCATGTTGTAAATTTTAATCATGTAGACATCTGTTCAAAATTATTTAGGCATTTTGTTGCTCTATGGATGAAATCAGTGTTTTTCTTATTAAAAACAATTCGCCAAATTTTGACCTGAAAAATACAATTTCGACCTACACACAGGATTTTCCATGGCAAAAAAAAAGCCCGAAATTCACAAAATTTGGAAAACAAAACTCCAAATTGTCAGATTTTCATGATAAGTTTCAGGAGGTAGCCAAGAATATAGAGAGATTCTTTTTTTTCTTTTTCTCTTTTCATACTTTCATATCTAATATGTTGCCAAATCTGGCTAAGTCATCTTATGGTGATTACCACTTCAGCTACATCACAAGATTGAAAAACAAAAACCCTGGAGCCATAGTGGCCAGCATCCCCAGGAAATTTTTGATTGAACTGACAACATTATTTCAAGGAACTCTTGAAACTCTAGCCAGTAGACATAAAGGTTACAACACCCTCGATTATAATTCATTATAGATCAAATTCATTATAGTGATTCTGGATTATAATTCGTTATAGATCAAATTCTATTTTGAAATAGTTTTTTTTTTTCTTTTGTCTGTTTGTAACTTGTTGTCTGTCTTGACCCTTTCAATGTTTTTTTCTTTTGTCTATTTATATCTTGTTGTGAACTTTTTTAATGAATCGAACTTTCATTGACATTTTGACTATCAAATCAAGAATGTAAAAAAATATTAATGAAACAAAATGACATATAGTGAAATTTCTAAAATTTTATCTTTTTACAACAAAATTTATTATGCCAGACAAAATAATTTTGTTGTAAAATAATTTTGTGTGTGATAGGTCATATCTTTATGTAGCTTAAATGTAATTGAAATCAGCAGCTGCTAATAACGCCATTATAGTTGGTACGAGCCATGTTTCTTATTTTATGATTTTGGGGGTACCTTTATTTCAGACTCAAAGCCTTTATCCAGACCTGGCAATGCACATTCCATAACATGTTACTGTCAATACAATGGAGGATCACTACAAATACTAAAAAACTTTTACAAAACTACAAGCATTGTTTGTTGTGTGTTTTGTTGAAATGGTTTCTAAACTGCAAATTGTTGAGCAAAACATGTTTGGGAAACTCTTTGTAGATGCGGAAGTAACTTCTTATGTGTAGGGTAATGACCCAGCTAGCCCTGTGGCATTGCATGGCATAAAAATCAACTGGATTTTTACTTTAAACTTTTTTAGTGTGATAATTTATTTAAAAGTAATAAAGGTATTTCAAAAAGCAAAACACCCCTAGAGGAGAGCATTTCACTTTTTGAAACACCCACTCACAGCTGACGCTCAATTCTGTCATATGTGACATCCTCAATTTACACTTTAAAAAATCCTGAGGGTTTTTAGGTGCCTGTTTTTTGGTTGGATGGTGTAGAATGTAGACTGCATGCAACCTTTTTGTCATAATGTTCAAACTTCCCTCACATTCCCTACCTACTTATCTATGATACATACCCACTTAAAATACTTAGATAGTGTGATGGGAAAGTGGTAAGGTTTACCCTCCCTATATATTAGTAAGGTGGAACCATGGTAACTCAATTGTGGTTCATGGGTCTTCAATGGATGATGCACTGGTGGGTGCTGAGTCACATAGGTGGTCCCTGTATTAGGTAGTCCTTGATGACACCTTTGATTTTGTGGGATGTAGTCTGTTATCATGTACATTTGGCCCCACTTCCAAAAGAGTAGATGAAAAGGGTGTGTTTCCCATCAATCAAGCTTGCAACCTTTTGATATCAGCATTTTGATCCTCTGAAAGTTCAGGGGGAGGTGTGAATCTGCAGGCATCGTGGTGCACGCTGTGCGAATTGCTTTTTTGCATTGGCTCATAGTCTTGGGATGTGTTACTGACCTACAAACGTGTCTAACCTGATGCAGCATTTAACTGGTTACTATTATTTAGTGTTTGTCGCAAAACTTTTGCATCTTGTGGATGCTTGAATGTTTGATCAGAACAAGCATAACAAGCATCATTGTTGTTGTCCGTAGCTGCTGTTGTTGTTCCCTGTAAATTGCAATTTTAAACAAATTTATGATTTGAAATGAGCTAACAGCCACCATCTTCATATCCATAAAAATCCCATTATGACTCGAGATTGACATTGGGTTTCACCTTGGCAACCTATCCTCTGTAAAATAGGTCACATAGGTCGGTAAGTCTAAGGTAACATCCTAGGGCTGGGCCATTGTACGGCATTAAAAAAATGTATCTTAATTAATTAATTAATATAATTTGTTTACTGTGATAACCCTGAAGGTACCACCCAGGTACCTACCAGGTATCATAATTAAAGTATATATTTAAAAAGTAGCGTGCACATTTTGTAAAGCAAAATGCATGTAATTCAAGCAGCTGATGCTTGATTACATCAGGTCAAATACCCTCCATATACACTACCATTGTAGATGGTTAGAACTTAGTACATAGGTAAGGGCAACTGGGCTCTTAGTACTAACTGGGTAAGATAGTAGAAACAGAAACGGAGCTAATGACCATGGTTAGCTAGTGAACTGGACTCCAATGGAAAAGTGCTTCTGTCCATCCACCATCCATCTTTCCTACTTAACATATAGTCATAATGGTTGGTATTTCCCACTTACTTTGTGTACCCTACAACTTTGATATAACCATGGAATCATAGTGAGATGTTTGAAACTTTAAGTCCCTTTCAACACAAGGAAATTGAATGAACCAAAATCTCACATGATGCACAAAACATACGAAATACACCGGACATTTGAGCAAGGATCATCCATGTGCTTAAAACTTGGCCTGAATATAAATTATATCTAATCTGGAGCTCATCAAATATGTGTAAAAACTTTACTTAATGGAAATCACTCACTTAATATATAAATTTTTATTTTAAAAATTCTTCCACAATCAAATAATACATGAGTTTATCATATCATACATTCAATACACATAAGGTCTTACCACAACTTACAAAACTTAATAATAGACTACCAACATTAAAACATGGAAATCAAGTGGATGAATTACCCACCTTTCATCTAAATTTAATAATATTATCATTCATTAACTTTAGACCAATAAGATTATGCCATCTATTAGTTTGCTAAAACACTCATCCTCTCCATGGATTTACCCTTTATACTACTTGACATCTCTTTATGTAAAATCTAGTGTTTTTTTCCCAATTAATGAGGCCAAACTAATTGATTTTTATTTCTTCTTTTAACTCAAAATAGTTAACTTATCCAAAGTAGGTCCCTATTCAACATATCCTTATGTGTAGGGCATGTATGGATTTATTAATCATTTTTAGCAATCTTTCTACCCTAGGCCCTAACCAATATAATATCTAAGCACCCAACTTTGATGTTACAAAACAATAGGCATGTTCAAATTAGATTTTTTAGCCTCATGTGAATGATCAGCTTAAATTATCATGTGACTTTGTCTTTCACCAAGTTAGCATAAATGCAACATCTGATTTATTGCTCAACTTAAATTCACTTAAAATCAAAATCTTATTGACTTTCAAAGGGGTCCAATCCTTGTAAACTATGCCATAGATTGGTTCAAAGTTAAACAAGGTAGTTGTTAGCAAGCTTGGGAAAGACAGATTTTAGGTGAGTTTGAATTGGACTCCACAAGTGCAGCCTGTGGGACAGTTCAAGATCAATAACAAAAGCTTTGTACCTTCTGCTTTCAGAAGAATTTTGGACATAAATTCCTATGCATTTGGAGTGGGCTTACTTGGCAAACCTCTTTGTAGATCTGTCAGCATGTGTTCACAAGAGTATATCACACTCCTCAGGCTGGCAGAGTGTGTTCACAAGAGTAATTGCATTGTTCCCCTTGCTGGCAGAGGGGTTTAGACACCCTTCTTTTTTCTTTTTCCAGAATGCTTCATGTATAGGAGAAAGTCCCAGCAGCCGCGAAATCACGCCTGCAAACTGAGGAGCCTCTAGGTCTGCAACTCAGCTGGTGTAATGTCCTGCCACCGAGGCTTTCTCAGAAATTAAACTTTTTTTTGTACTGCCTTCTAGACAGCCAGAAATGCAAGTTCTTGTCATGTTCACTTGGGCTTTGCCCTCATTCACAAGGCATCAAACTCATGAAGATCCTCTTTCAGATCCCTTACCCTACACATTGTTTGCTAGGCACAACCATGTCATATCTATCTATGAAGCAAGGCAGTGTCACTTAAAAGAGAGGGCAATGCCAAATCCACAACTACTAACAATAAAAATATGTTAACAACTAACTTCTTTGGAATTCCAAAGAAAAATGTAACAACAATTCAACATTGAACTCAGCAATATCTATAACATCTAAACTATGGAACATGAAAACTCAGCTCACTCTGGCTTCTCTCTCTTGAGCCCACTGGTTGAATTATGGCAATTCTCAATTTCAACTCATAACCCTAGAGAATGAAATCCTCTCCATTCCCATAGCTCAATCTTGAAAAGTTGTACAAAGAAATAATGGCAGCCCAAATCAATCCCAGGGTTCTTTAGGTTACACATATCAATTCCTTTCAAAGCTGCCACTTGAGTGGGTACTCCTTTTCAGACATACACCACCACTCTGTCCCAACAGTGCAGCATTTCTCTCCACCCAGCCCAATTGTTATATTAAAACCACTCTCCAAACCCCTTATTTCTTCATTATTTTCTTCAACCAATCCTTACACTATGCAACATGAGCTGTCTACATCTGAGAGAGGGCAATGGTACAGCGGAAGAACAAAACCATCTACCCTAAAAATTTCATGGAATCAGACCATTTGGGTCAAAGCATGGTTGGGTACTCAAAAGGACTATCTCTGATGGCATATATGTATTGTGCTACTAGTGGTTGTCAAGAGCAAATGTGAGAAGTTTTTACAAGTTGTTTAGAAAGCATTTAAGTATTGCAACTTAATTACAATATATTAGCACCTTGTGATGACAAGGAATCCTCTTTCTTATGAGTGTCCCTTTCCTCTTCTTTATGAAGTTCTTTTTAAAAAATTTGCAGGGTAGTATTTCAATCCTCATATCTTACACATCCTTTGTTTTTTACTACCATAGGTTGAATCCCAAGTGTTCTAGATCTTGATGCTAGCTAATGATCAAGCTTCTTTGCATTTCATGTTATTGCTATATGATTTTTGAATAGATGAAATTTTTTGTTTTCTATACACAACTTATTGAGTCAATTTTTGTAAACTTTTGAAGAAACATGATGGAAATGTTCCTCTTGAATGGTAAAACCTACTTTACCTTTTATTTTTCCCTTTTCATGAATGTTATATATTCCTACACTTTTATTGTTTCTTGTGAATGGTAGTGGCAAATGTTTGGTATTGTGAATCCTTGCTCTTCATTAACCTATAAACCCTATGGTTATGTGAATTGCATCTAGTAGAGTACTATGCATTTTTCTTTTGTGCATTTGGGAGTTGATAGCAAGTCTAGATATTGCAATGCATTCATTTTTCAACCCTTTGTTATATTATAACTAAATGAGCATCTAGAAAAACCAAATTGTGAAGAAGAAGCTTAAACTTGATTATTTCTTATATGCATATGGAACTATTGAAAGGATTGATTGGGTTATGATGTATGAGAGGTTGAACTCTTAAAAGTAAAAACTAGGTCTTTTGGTTATGTGTTTTGTAACCCCAAACAAATTCATTCACTCAAGTGGTGTGTTAAAGGACTACAAGGAAAAAATGAATTTTATTGGTATGAGTCATGCATATGGGTAACTTTTCTTCAAATTTTGTTTGTTGTTACCAATAGATATACCTTTGACCCATATAATATTAGTGCATTATAGAATGTTACCTGAATTTATAAACTACTTTTGGATGGTTTTATGAAATGACACATAGTTCACATCTATTTACATGACCCAATATTGTTTGCAAAAAGTATGAGTTGTATCAAGCTAATGTTGACATTATTCCAAGAATGAAACACAATAGATTTTCAAGTCAATTTTTGTCATAGCCTTGGAAAGGGAAAATTGTAGCCTTCATCTACTTTGCCAAATTTGACATTTACCAATTTTTATTCTGCACATAAATGTTTTTGTTTCAACTACCTTTAAACTTTTATTTCTCCATACCTTTTGGAATGAATACAATGTAGGTTTGCAACGTTAGTTTGGGACAATTCATATTTGCCAAATATGTCTTTGTCCAATTTTGCAAAATAAAACAATTAATATGAAATTTATGTGAATACACTTGGAGAAAAAGAGTTTTTTTTTACCAACAATTTTTTTATTGCATGTTTCGACTACATAAATATAGTTATTTCAAAAAACTTTACATGAATGGTTTGGCATTTCAAGTATATCAAACTACTTATTGATTTTTTAAATTTTTGGTGTTGACCATTGATGGAGGTTGATTTTCAAAATATTTTATGAAACAAAAAATAACCCATTTGAACTATAGTCAACAAGTCATTTAATGATGGCAAACCATGTTACATCATCTTGACCACTTGATTAATTTGGTGGACATCATTTATAAATGGATGAAAGATAAAAGATGATGGATGACGTATTGCATATGTTTTTCACTATATTTCAACATTAATGTAATTTTTTTGCAATTCTATTATGACTTTGTTATGACTATGTTTTAACTAATTTTTAATTTTATTGAAAATTTGTGACACCTTTACCAAAGTTTGTAACTTTTATCACACTACCATGCCACTAGACATCTTAAGTGGGTCCAAATGGTGTCTGAAAATTAAACAACATGTACACACCTTGGTCTAAGGTCATTGTGAATGTTATTTCAATGACTAAAAATGTCCAACACAAAGTTTACATGCCCTTACTTTGAAAAGTATATGTAAGTAAGGTGTAAGTAACAATAGATAGGGAAATAACTAATAGGTCAATAGGTAAGTTACATACCTTCCTAATATGTAGGTAGGATTCAAGTAAAATAAATAATAAATAACCTTCCCACCTCGTGTTATTTACATATTAACTACTTAATTAAATAACCTACAACCTATTATTTAAACTTACCTAGGTAATTCACAACCTACTTATACTTAACCTACCTACCTACTTAAGTTAAATTAAGTATTTTTGGCAAGCTAGTCTAACTTAATAAGGGCCCAACTATATTGGTGAACCTTATACAATGTTTAAGAAGTGGATTTGAAAATGGATAGATGGATGATGTGACATATAACATGAATGAATGTACAATATGGATATATGAATAAATGATATAATTTGGATGAATCAATGAATGGATAATGTGAAATGTAATATGGATGAATGGATGATATGAAATATAACAATGGCAATATTGTGTTGGCAATAATTCAAATTTTGAATTACATTTGTTGGAAATTGAAAAAATATAGTTAGAACCATGTCAACTTACATAGCTAAAAATTAATCAACATCCCAACTATAACCATGAAGTGGGATTCCACTTAATATTAAGATAGAAGCATGGTCAAATAAACAGAAAAAATGAATGTCTTTACCTTTAGGTATCATGCATATAAAACTAAACAAGTAGCATAAAAATGAATGGAAGTACAATTGAAAACTCTTTTACACTAGTATTATTACAATAAAAAATTTCTTCCAAGAAACTAGGAACAATTTTTTTTTTTAAGTACACCAAAAGTATCCCAATTTACTAGGTTGTAAATTTGTAAATGGGGATACTTTTGGTTTACTTTAAACCTTCATTTGCTCTTACTTTTGGGGATATTACTATCAATATATTCTTGAGGTGTGGTTATAATAGCAAAAAAAAAATTTATTTGTTAAAACCTACTTACACATACTTTACACAAGTCTTTCATTGCAAAAAATAAAGTTCAAACCTACTTGTATTTCAAACAAATAAACAAAAAACTAATTGAAAATTTGAAAAGTAATGCACAATAATGAATAACTATGTTTTATTTAATCATTTAATTAAAAACATTCAATGTACAATAAATTTTTATATGGATTTTGTTATTATTTTATATTTACTTTCATCTAGTATTGAAAACTTGGTAACAAATATGTGCAATTTACTATGCTTATGTCCATTACACTTCCATTCAAACTTTGAGTTTCCCTTTGCTCTAGTTTGATTTTATTTTCTCATTTGGTCTAGATTGATTTATTTTTCTCCTTTTCTTTATTAGGCCCAATTTGTGTTTAAGTTCAAACTCATGTAATTTATTAATTTGCAATTTTTTTCAAAAGAATGAACCTTGCTTTTTGCATGTGCAGAACTTCAAATCTTTCATTTTGAAGGTTCAAATTCTCATTATCAAGTTATTTGATTAAAAGGAAAACCAAGTTTTGCGATTGTCATTTCTAATCTATTTTTTAGTTGCATGCAACACATAAAACTAAAATTCTCCTAGTTACATAAAACAATTCACACCCAACTTTTAGTTGCATGCAACAGATTGTACTTAACATATATATACAATATCACTAGACATTTTCATCCATTCAAATTCTTATTAGGAAGTTGTAAATGCAACTAAATATATGCAATTGAGATGGCAATCCAGCTTTTTATGATAGCTATCCCATTTTTAATGTTAATTTTATGATGATAAGTGGCATTTGAACCATATTTCAATATTACAAAATGGGGATAATTTTGGTTTACATTTTTGAAATTAATGAAAGCATTACAAAATTTTATGTAATTATGAAAACTATGGATTTTTTTAAAAATGTAATTACACGATTCAATGGTTGTGAATAATCATTTAGAATTATACCTTTACTTGTTGGAACTATGTAGTTATGCAATTAGACATGTGAAATCAATTTTATGATGATATTCCATAATTACATAATTATATTCTAATGTGTGAGATTTGAAATAGTCAAACCTATATTTATGTGATAAACCATCCTTTATCACAAGTTGAAATTGTGGTCAGATGGATTCAGGATTATGTTTATGGGTATGGAAGTGAGTTGAATCTGTCTTATGACATTGACCTACATGACTCTATAGTCAAATCAGACACTTGAAACATAAATGACTACAAAGGAGCTTCACTGTTGTGAGGCAAAGACGCCAAACCACCGCTTGTCATAGTTTGCCCAGACCTTCTTCTTCAGTGTTCAGCACTGCATCCACAACAGGGTCAGGCATGAAGATTTGGGGAACATATCATCGCCATCTGAACCAGCATTTTTGAATCAGATGGCACTGACAATTTGAAGCAAGGTACATTATGAAGGTCCACTCATGATGATTGTTGATGTGCAACTCAGGGCATGAGAAACAAGTCTAAAGAATCCACCAACATCCTCACCATCATCAGAACTTACAGTTGCTGATATAACACCACCATGTCAGGAGCTTTTACACCTGCCCCCAAGAGCTGCCTCTATACAGGAAAACGTTAGCCTTCTACAAAACTATTGATTCTGTGTACAAGAATTGCGACCATAAGTTCATACTCCAATTATGATGCTCTCTTGTTTTCTAGTTATGCAGGAATCATCTCTTTCAACCCAGTTTTGGATTTTATTGTCCAAAATTGTTTTGAGAAAACTTGTGCATGATTGCAGGTACGAACTTCCTGATCGTCACCCATTTCTTGAAGGCCTAGTTTTCTTCTTCTCGTCTTCCGCCACCCCCCCTTGCACTCTTTGCTTTGCACTCAAACATTATTACATTTCACATTGAACAAAGTTGGTTGGTCACCATTATTTTCTGTTGTGGAAATATCAGAAGGAAAGTCTTGGTTTAAATTCAAGTCTTCAAAAAATTGGAACACAGATCAATGTCTTATAAACAGTTCCTTTTCAGTTTGATCACCAAAAATGTTCTTCTCTAGATATGTGATTTTTATTTAATTTTTTATTTTCTGTTTTTTTCCTTTTGGCTTTCATTATGGGTACTGGCCAACAATAGATGTAAGAGAAACCGATGATCCTTCTGGCAGTTTGGACCTCAGGTTTCATTAGAATCCCATCCCCTGCCCCTCTCCCCAAACTTCACCTTCCCCTTTGTTTGTAGTTGCACAAGACCAGAACATGCAAATCAAATATGCTTGCCTGCTTGAAGGACTCCAGGGGATAGAATGTTGCTAAAAGTTCAAAATGCGGAAAAAGTGAATCGAACCCCAAACACTAATAAAATTGGAGTAGAATTAAGCTCGGCAGAATTCTAGTCCAACTGATTGAGATATAATACTTCACTTGGAAGTACATCTTCTTAAGCATTCATTGCCCCAGTCAGTTATTGCAGTTCTCAGATTTTGTTTGTAACCATCAGCTTCAGGGTTTAAAAAATTTCTGGTTCTGGTTTTCGGTAAATTTTCAGAATCTAAAGAACATTCAAGTTTCAATTTTTTGAAATTTTTTTGAAAATTTTCAACAATCTGATAGTTCTGAGAACCACCAGTTTCATTATCCCAGTCAAGGATCAAAACCAGTTCATTTGTTTTTGAGAACCATTGGTGAGGGGTATATATATACAGCTCTCATTACCAGCCAGTTCAAGATTCCAAAGAGAGAGTATGCCCCAAAACTGTCCTTAACTGAGGGGGGCAGAGTGAACCAACAGCCACCAGCTGTCCATGAGGAATGGATGGTGGGTGGACAAGAAACACTTTTCTATTGGGTTCCAGTGTGGCAAAGAAATATGGATTTAGGGTTTTTGTGTGAAGAGGGTGTTCACTATTGTTATCTTGGCACTGGAAACTACCTCCTATCTTGTCGATTATCATGCACAAGAGAATGTTTGATGAGGAGGTTTTATGTTGATGATAACCATGCTTTTAAGAAAGAACAAAAGGTTAGGGATTAATGTTATGTTTTTTTGTTTTATTTTTGTGTGGTGAAGAATGATGCAAGGAGCAAGCTGGATAGTGGCACAAGGCTACAAGAGGCATTGAGAATTCCCAGATAAGCTCTCTAATTTTGGTGTTTTTGAAGGTTTAAGTTTGGTTGAAAACAAGAGATGGAGTGGGAAGTTAGACAACCATTTCTCGCCATCAACATAGATACTATTTCTCCTCGGTTTTTATTCAACCTTTTGAGCATTGAATTGCATGAGGAAGTTGATTAGGTGCCCAAAGTAGGAGACTTGTGGATACTTGTTTTTACAGTATGTCTTCATCATTTAATAAGATTATTTTTGCTTGGGATAGATAATTTATTTATTGTTGGAAACAAGGTTGTTAGGGTTGAGCATGTTGGAATTAAGTCCAAGGCATTGGTATGGAGACTAGGAAGAAGTTTGGATGGAAGATGGTTGTGGAATTTTGAACATGATGATAAAGTTCAATATGAATCTCATCAGCTCTCAATTAGTATGTGCATTGTGGTTAACAAAGATCCAAGCCACGATTTGGAATTGTATTAAAAAAAGTTGAAGCTCCCTAATGAATAGTGGAAGACTCATCATCTGGGAGAATATTTGTTTTAGATAAAGTTCCTTCACCTTACTTTCTTTATTTATTTTTGGCGTTTTTAGTTACATAGTTAAGATGATGGGGAAACTAATCATGTGTTGGGAACACCTAAATTCCATTCCTAGACAACATAAAACAAGGCCACATTAGGATATACATTCCTGGTAGGGAAACACTATTCAAAGTAGAAATTAAACTGATAAGAAATTAAAAACATGTCAATACCACATCTAGGATGTTGAGATGAAGGTTAGATTTGAACATATATGGATTAAGGAGAATCTAGAAATCATAATTTTTTTAATGAAAAGGGATCAAGAAGGGGTTTTAGTTAACTTTTACCTATAGTAGGAAGTGCAAAAGTTCAAAAAAAGAAAAGAAATTCACGATGACAAGCCCTAAAGGCATGGATGAATTGTTCTAGGGTAGGGAATTAAAGGATGTTCATGATTGGGTTGAAAGATTAAATATGGTTGTTGAAGTAATGGGGATTGATGAGTAAAAGCTGTTCAAAATTGGCAAGTTGAATTTGAGAAGGAAATCAAAAGAGTGGTACAAGAAGTTGGTTGATGTTCCAATTGGATGGCATGTTATGAAAGCTACAATGCTTTTGAAATATGGTAATATGGACAAGGAAGAGGTCTAGGCCAAATTGGACCAAATAAAACAAGAACCTAAGCAACAAGTTCAAGCTTACAATGACAAGATGGAAAAGTTTTTTACAAGAGGCAAGATGGAAGATGCTGAACAAAGGCAACAAATCTTGTCTAGGTTACATCCTAAAATTAGAAAATTATGTGTCATGCGAGATTATGCAAATATGGATGAGTTATTTGTTGCAACATTGGAGGTTTAATGGGTCTTGGCTGAATTGGGGGAAACTCCATTTGAGCTATTGAAAGAAAAGCAATGGTTGATGTTGTTGTAGAAAAACATGTCAATGCATTGAATGAGTCCCTCATCAATTTCTTTAGGCAGGGTGTTTCATCAAATCATGGAATTGGATCCCCTGTAACTAGCATTTCTTTGATGTGCCAAATTTACAATGCAATTGATCACATTTCTATAGTTTGTCCAAAAATCGAAAACATCAAACCTAAATGTGATAAATGTGGTCTCTCACATAAGACAAAAATTATGGACCCAAATGTGGGTACTACATATGTATGGGACATACTCAAGATAGATGTTAGAAGAAGGGCAAGGAGACCAAACCACACTACAAATAACTATCTAGAAGTGCTTATGGATGATGAAACAACAACACTTGAACAATTGAATAGACTTTGTGGGACTAAACATGACATTTTCTCCGGAGCTCATATGCCTAAAAGGAAATTACTTGTTGAAATGCAACAACATTAAATGGATGTAGTAGATGGTAGGGCTACGAAATTAGGGCCAATGGACAATTTTATAAAGGGTTCATCTAGGTCAAAAATTATTATTCATTTCATTAAGGGTAAAATTTCATTATCTCCTATGGAAACAATCCTTTCCATCACTAGGGAGTTGGAATACCTTGAAAGCTTGGTAAAGCTTGCAAGAAAAAAACACAATGAGAGCATCAAGTTTGCAAATGTGATTGGAGTTGAAGGAACACTAGCAATCCGCAGAATGTGCATTAACAAAAACCATCGTAATAAAATTTTGCACCTACTTATAAAGATTAACAACAATCTAGTGGAAGGACCTATGGATACATGTGTGTCCATGTCTATCATGGTAGTTAGTGTTGTTCAAGAATTACGGATCATGCATTTGGTCACTAGAATTAAATCCTACAAAATAGCTTTAGGTGTAGTTACCCAAACATTGGGGAGAATAATTGAAATGCTTGTGAGAGTAAGGAAAATTTAATGCCTAATAATGTTTATGGTGGTAGATATCAATAGCTACGATTTGCTCCTAGGGTTGGATTTTTTGATCAGAATAGGACCTATTGATGATGTGGAGAAAAACATGATTCAAATGAAACAAGGACCTAGGAATGACATATAAGTGTTTCTTTTGAACATGGTCAACATGTTATAGGTTGTCAAAGATGAGGCTTAAACACTTTCTGGCACACTAACAATGGTTAAGCTAGGTTTGGGACATCTAGACCTCAATAAGGCTAAACAAACTACTATTTATTCTTCCAACAGTGGCCTATCTAGTGATGGTTTTGAACATGATGCATTTGACAATGATACTGATGATAGAAAGGAGATAAATGTCATTGAATATGACTATGTTGGAGATCATGAGCTCTTGGAAGAACTACATGACAATGGGTTAGATACCTTTGTGAAGCATGAGGGACCCAATCAAATTATTAACATGTTATTGGAAGACCAAACTAAAAACATAATCTTTGGAAAAATCTCTAACTTTGAAGATTATGAGGAATGGATGAGATGTGTGGCAAAGGAAGAAAATGTGCAAAAGGTGGCATATGATGCCGAACAACTAGAAGAATGTTCATTGGTATTATAGTTGGAAAAATAGAATGATGAAAGAACCGCCAAGGTAGTTGTAGATACACACAATGACTTTGTTGCAAACCAACAAGGGAAATGGGGAAAAATGAAATCCAAGATTAGTGTGGACCCATCCTTGGATCCAATGAAGGTTGATCAATTGTGGCAATTACTTGAACAATTTTCTGATGTGTTTATTTGGCATAAAAGCGAACTAGGGTGTTGCAAGATTTGGGAACATACTGTGGACACCCAAGGTTTTCCACCTTGTCGTACTATGCCAAACAAATTGTCATTTTGGGAGGAAACATAAGTCAAAAGGTAGATCGATGCTTAGGTGTTTTTGGGAAAGATGAAACCAAACATATTATAGTATGCATGTAGGGTGACTACCTATGAAAAAGGATGGTAGTCGTAGGTTTTGTAGGGACTACAAGTCGTTGAACCAAAAGACTTGAAGGGATGTATTTCGTATGCTTTTGGTTGAAGATGTTTTAATGTAATTAAGGAAGTTTCAATGGTTATTTGCATTGGATTTATAATCTTGATTTTAGCAAATCAAGATAATGCTTGAAGATGTAAAGAAGTCTACCTTAATAATTAAATTTGGGTTATATGATTGGACAGTAATGCCTTTTGGCATGAAAAATGCGACAAGTACTTTCACCCGCACAATGACAAAAATATTTGGGGTTTACATGGATAGATTCTTGAAGGTGTTTGTTGATGACCTTAACATACACATCTTGACTTGGGATGAACACTTCGAACACATTCACTCTGTTTTGATGGAATTAAGGGAAGTGAAATTTAAGCTTAACCCCACCAAATGTGAATTTGCAAAAGCAAACATTCGTTTCTTAAGGCATGTTGTTAGTAGGAAGGGTACTCAACCAAATTAGCAAAAGGTCAAAACAATCACAAAATTTCCAATACCAATGTCGGTTACCAATGTCCATGTTTTTCTTGGACTCACTAGATATTATAAAAACTATGTGAAGGGGTATCCATAATAGCAATATCGCTCTTTGAATTGACAAAGAGGGATGTTGTGTTTTCTTGGAACAATGAATGCCAAAATGCATTCAATGTATTGAAAGATGCATTAGTCAAAACACCCATTTTGATAAGCCTAGACTTTACAAAACCTTTCATACTATATGTGGATTGGTCAACAAAGGGAATATGTGTTATCCTTTCAAAACAAGTGAACAGAAATGAATAAGTCGTAACTTATGCAACTAAGGGGCTTACACCTATATAGAAGAAATTTCACCCCATGGAAGGTAAATGTTATGCCCTCATTTGGGGTATGACGCATTTTAGGCAATACTTACATCACAATCACTCACCTCTATGCATTGACCACAAGCCTTTTGAGTGGTTAGTTACAATGTTAGATGTGTATGGCAAGAAAGGCAAGTGGATCAACATGCTCCAAGACTTTAGTTTCAAAATAGTGCATTGCATTAGGTCAAAGCATGGTAATGTAGATGCACTGAGTAGGAACCCAATTGGCAATGTGGATGAAGACAAAGAATTTCAAAAAGGGATTCGAGATTGTAATTGGATGCAATAGGCTCAAAGATGCGAGGAAGTTTCTTGGAATGGGAAAAGAAGTTCAAAGATGGGCTTGATACTACAACAATTGGGTGACAAAATAATGTTCAATTAGTTATTTATGGTGGATATCACAAAGTCAAAAAATGTGGAAGCAATTAATGGAGAAGATGATCTAGTTGATAATCAAGAATAGGAGGTTAGAGATGAGCAAAACAGACATGTTTTCAAGAAAAGAAGGAAGGATCTTTGGGACCCTCAAATGCATATGCAGTTTTTTGATGAGGTTCAAGCACTTCTTAATGATGACTTTATGGATGGGATCAACTCTGACGAAGAAGAAGACATTGAATGGGACCATGTCAAAAACATGGACATTTGGGATGATCAACAAACCATGGTAGTCCTCAATAGGGGTCAAATTTTAGTAGAATGTAATCTGCAAGAAAACACTAGAATTAAAAGAGCACACTTCATTATCACTAGAATCATGACAAACTCATGTTCAAAGACTTATGTGTACCAACAACTAATGAGCACAAACAACTAATGACCTTCAAAAGGAAATTGGTCATTTTGGAAAAGGGCACACACTTGTAAAGGTTAGTAAGCAATATTTTTGGCATAATAGAATTAAAGATGTGTAGAATGTTGTTCGTGCTTGCAAGCAATGCCAAATGGTAAAACATATTAACAACATCAGGTCATACACAAAAGAGATGAATATACATGTTTGGGATCAGTTTTATAAGGTAACACTTGATATTGTAGGACCATTACCCAAGACAAACAATGGCAATAGATACATTCTAGTTGCAATTGATCACTATTGCAAATGGGTAGAGGCCAAGGTTGTTGTTGAACATGAAGCACAAATTGTTGCCAATTTTTTGGAAAATGAAATCATCTACAGGTTTGGAGTACCAAGGTATGTCCTGATCAATAATGGGGGTGAATGGGCAGCTAAGTTTGATCAACTATGCAAGAATTATGGGATTACCCATTCAATATATGACACTTCAATGGCCTAGATGCAACGACATGGCAAAGAAAGTGGTCAAGACCTTGAAACATGGATTGATTATTTTTTTTACTACTACTAAACATGCCCAAGATTGGGATGAACAGTTTCCATGTATTTTATTTGGCATAAATGTGGTGTACATGTTAGCATTAAGTTCTCACCTCACATGATTTTGATTGGACGAATTTCAAAGTTATGAATTGATAATTTTTTGAATCCCCTAACTAAAACATATGATGCAAATGAAGATCCAACAGAGCTTGTTGAGAAGATTATTGAATAGATGCAGGTCATTGCTAGGATGCATGGTCAAATGATTAAGAACGTGGGTCAAGTTCAGGCAAGGCAAAAAAGGGCATATGTGTCAAGAAAAGGAAAACAATTGTTTGTGAGTTTCACTAAAGCTGAAACTTATGTCAAGATGAAGGAACCTAAGAAGAAGAAATCACTAGCATCAATTTGGGAAGGTCCGTTTTTTTTCATGAAATATCTGGATAACAACGGATTTCAAGAACAAGATAAAGGCGACAAAATTTATGCTTTCAAAGGAAAGGATGAAAAACTTTGAGACACACCTAAAAGGGATTTGCAAGTCTTCCATTATGCACCATGAAGTGGTGGTGATTAAAGGGCTTAGTCAAAAAATTCAAGAGTGGTTACACATGTGGCAAATAAATATGGATTTATGGTTTTCATGTGAAGAGGGTGTTCATTGTTGTTATCTTGGCGCCAGAAACTACCTTCTATCTTGTTGTATTATCATGCACGAAAGCATGTTTGATGAAAATGTTTTATGTTGATGATAACTATGATTGTAAGAAAGAGCAAAATGTTAGGTTTAAATGTTTTTTTTTTTTTTTTTTTTTTCTGTGTGGTGGAGAACGATGTGAGGAAGGAGTTGGACAATGGCTTAAGGCTACAAGAGGTGTCGAAAATTCCTAGATAAGCTTTCTAGTTTTGATGTTTTTGAAGTTTTTTTTATGTTTAGACTCATGCATTTTTTTTAGGTGTTCAGACGGTGTTGTTTGGTGTGAGTTGGAGTTTGGGATAAATGCCCATAATTCTAAATTGATATTTGGTTGACTCCAAAATTTGCACTAGAATTAGAAATTGAATGTTAGGTTTTAATGGATCTTTATAAGTAGAAGATGGAATAGATGAAAGGTTCTAGAGGGTTATTGATGGTTAGTTGTGGAATCCACAACTCAAATTAAACATAATTGAGTCAAGCACTAATTACTATTGAAGAAGGTTGAGTTTTTAGGTATTGGGAGTTCCAAGCAATTAGTCCTTCATGGGGAGGATGGGTGTGTATTGAATTATTCTCCAAGTTTCTACCTACAAAGGGATCATTGTTTGTCAAACACCTTCTTTAAACCCTAAGTTGCTTTTAATTGGGAGATTAATTGTTTTTGAGTCAACTTTTGAAAATCCATAACTAGTGACCAAGAGAGTTATAATGAAGGAACTCAAAGTGATCTGATCCATTGTTTAGCCTCGTTTAAGATTAGTTTTGCTTAGGACACTGTGATTTTATTATTCTATGAACCTTCACAATTGAGTTTCAAATGAAACAAGCATGGTGCAGTAATGTTGCAACCCCACTTTGAGGCAAGTGTGAGGATGAGACTCGCATTCCCAAAAGTGGGAACTTGGAGTCCTCCAGGACTCCTGAAACTTCAGAGCTCGATTGCAGGGGTCAAAACACCTCACCTTGAGGTTTTATTTATACTGTTGGAAAGGTCTTGAAATGTAGATGTCGAAAATGGCCTCGCATGAGCCATTCGGACATCTGCAGCACAAGTTATGGTCGAAAGAAGGGCCGGGAATCAAATTGACAATTTGATTCCCGACCACTAAAAGTCAGGAATCAACCCGACCCCAGTGTGTGCAGGTGGAATGTAACACACCATTGGAAAGCTCTCGAGGAGAGCTAAAAGTTTACTTCAGACCTTATCCCAATCAGAGGTTTGAGCCGAGAATTATAAGCTCCCAAAGTCTCGGGAGTCCAAATCGGGATAGTTTCAGGACTCCTCTTTGGGTGTCTCGAGAATAAAAGCCATTCGGATGCGGGTGCGGCGGAGCAATGCAGAGAATACTATATGGGGGAAGGTGGTGGCTTCCCCCGAATCTGGGCCGTGGTGAGTCAAGTGAGTCTGTGTTGCTCGTGGCTTGTCCCGACACCAAGAGTGTTTCCGAAGGTGAACTAACCAACTTGTGGTTGGTTTTGATGCAGGACCGAGTAACTAAATAGTTGTCCCTCTTTCTAGTCTAATCTCGGAGCTCTTAGCACGCCCCTCCCCCCCCCTTTTAGTGCTGGAAGCTGGGAGCGGCACCAAGTTCTAACTACTTCTGTTCTTTAACATAGTTGGACTCTTTTGAGTCTAACAAGGAACTTGGGGGCGCGTCAAATAAAGTGTATGAATTGATGATATAGTTTGTGTTTATTTTAATGTGCCCTTTTTTTTTTGGTTACACCAATTCCCTAGTTAACCATAGTGGTTAGGTCAATGACCAGTCACTGTGTCCACTACCTACTTACTAACAACCCACTAGCCCTTACCTATTTATTAACCACCTACATGCATCTACTTACCTGGTAGCTAGCCACCTATTGTCTTATCTAGTTACCTACCCACATGACCTATTATTTACAAGATAGGTTACCAAGGTGAAACCAAGTGGTAACCCACTAATGGGGTGCTCTTGTGGTCATTATAGTTATAGATAGATGAAGCTAATGACAACTTTAGTTTTTAGGGAACTCCATGATTCCATTCATTTGCAACTCATTTAAAATTCAGTCATGTCTCTGAAATCTCATATCACATCAAGAAAATTTCATCCAATAAAACATACTCGTATCATTTGTATCCCATGCTTTGAGTTTATTTGATACTTACCTTAAAACACCATCAAATCTCCTTAGCTTCAATAGTAGCTTAACGCACACTCAAGAAACAGAGATCACAGTGGACACACATTTGATTTACTGTTGAGTATTGTAGCCTCTCAACATATGAAAACTCCTTCACACTCAGCCCGGCTACTCTTCACCAAAAAAGTTTGTGAATCAGTGTTGGCTAGCTTTTTGTTTTTTGGCAATAATAGACCAAGTAGGTTAAAACCTTGAAAATTAAATATAACTGATGAGATAGGATCAATTTCGAGCAGACTAATAGATTTGGATTATTTTTTTAAAATAGACTTCCTAATTATCAATTTCATTGTCAAAGTGATACCCTTAATTATCAGTTTACTCAATTATTTGTGGGTAATAATCATCCCTTATGCATAAAGGTCGATTCTCAAATACCTTGTTGAGAACAACTGGTTATGTGTTTTTTTTTTAATAATTATTTATAAATCTTAAATCTTAATTTTTCTGTTTTTTATGATAGCAATATTTAATGTTTATAGGATTGATAACCTACCTAGATGGGAGTTAGTTAATTAAATTTTGAAAATTCAATACCAAGCGGATAAGTTATTATTGATTTTCAAAAAATCAATAACTGGCTGGGAGGTTATCAATAACTGGGTTGATAACCAGGTATTTTCTCAATAACCAGCCAACGCTGGTGTGAACTCACCTCAACCACTCAGAGTGATCTGTTCAAGAGTAGCAGACAAGCAGGCCTCTCCTCTTGAGTCTTCAAGTGCCACCACCATGACTCATGGCTTCAGGAGCCCCACAAAAGTGGCAGGGTCCACACCAGTGTTGTGCAGTTTTCTGATTCTTTTAAATAACCAACAGTTCTGATTCTTTAAACATCAAAGAACTCGTAGTTTTCATGAAAGAACCAGCAAAAAACTGACAGTTAGAAAGGGGGTTATTTGATTTTTTTCAGAAAAATGGACTACCAAGGTTCTATACCAAAACCAGTCTTTTAAAAAAAACTCACCACGGCCCTGTGTGGCGAAGTGGGTTTACACCCAGATTGATAACTGACAGGTATCTGTAGCAGATTCTAATACCCACACAACACTCGTCCACACTCTGCACCTTCCTGTTGTATTTGTTGAAATAACTTTTCCTGCACTTCCTGCTTCCCTTGCTGACAGTTCATCACTTGTGTCCAATTACCATTGCAAGCACTACACAAGCATTCAGAAACCCCACAGCAATGTGAGGGTGTTTGCTTCCACATCTTGTCACATTTGTCTACTTTGTTCTAATGCCTCCTTCTCAGGTGTCAACATGAGGCCAGGTTTTTGCTTGTCCTAACAAATTCGTGGGCTATTGCTAAATTCATGGTTTATGGTTATCATCCTTTTTGTCTCATTCGATTTCAATTCTGCCCTCCTGGTTTTTGGACGCACTTATTTCTGCCTGCCAGTCAACAAGTCAAATTGGTTCTTGTACTATCTTCTTATGCTTAAGTCTGGTTACATTATGTTCACCTTCAAACAGATATCCAAATTGAACCTCACAGTGCAACCTGCAAACGACCCATGACAACCAGTAAAATTATACTGATCTCCTCCATCAACAACAAGAGAATTACATGTACATGTTTGGATGACCTGCAGTTCAACTGACAGCTTCACAATTTCAACCTTATATGGACCCTTTTGCAAAATCCCAATGGTGTCACTAAGTATCAACATGTCAGACTTGCAAAAAGAAGGGAACAAATTGAGCCACTCCACTTTCATTGAATTCCCAGGGAGCTAGAGCAATGCCCTTAATGCTTCCCACTCCAACATATACAAGACAGAATGACAGGACAATATTCCAGTCCACCACAGGACCACATGGTAGTTCCTAAAACATTTATCCCAAGTGCAGATCACATCCTGGATATGGCTGAATCTTGCATTTTAAGATAACAGGAAACATCAAGCATCATGCACATACCCTCTCAGCAATAGGAAA